>ERZ791574.912-NODE-912-length-18619-cov-79.204266_pt1 | contig 18619 bp, 11 predicted proteins | sample MGYA00433098_ERZ791574 | MGnify/ENA primary metagenome ERZ791574 (study PRJEB30046, sample SAMN00791933) | human gut metagenome | study: EMG produced TPA metagenomics assembly of the A metagenome-wide association study of gut microbiota in type 2... | reverse complement strand
GGCGATGCCCTGGGCTAGGAGCTTCTGCCCTTTCAGGGCGTGTGGGGCTTACTTGCGAAACTTCAGTAGTTGATAGTTAATTGTTCAACAGCTTTACCAATCATAAAGTTCAATATTCAAAGTTCAAAGTAAATGTTGTACCTGATTTTGGCCCTGGTGGTCCTAGGCTTGATAAGCGCCATTCTCGGTATCGTCTCTCATCGCAAGGGAGAGGATGAAGAGCCTTTGCAGGAAGGAGTTTCGTGCAATACCTGCAACGGAGAGAACTCCAAATGCGAACAGGAATGCATGATGGAAGCCGCCACCAAGGAAATAGAATACTACGATGACGAGGAACTCGACCGGTTTGCAGGAAGAGCTGCCGACGACTATACCGATGAGGAGGTAGAGGAATTCTCGGAAGTGCTCTATACGATGCAGCCAGACGAAGTGGCGGGATGGAACCGAAGTCTGATACTGAGAGGCATCAACCTGCCTAACCAGATAAAGGACGAAGTCATCAGTTTTTTAAGTTAAACATGCAATGCGTAACATGCGCAACATGCAATGCGTAAAGTTCAAAATTTTAAGTTCAAAGTAAAGACATGGATATACTGCAATATACATTTTTTCAGAACGCGCTGATTGGCGCCCTACTGGCAAGCATTCTGTGTGGCTTTGTAGGCACCTACATCGTCACCCGCCGACTGGTCTTCATCAGCGGTGGCATTACGCATGCCTCTTTTGGCGGCATCGGTATCGGCGTATTTGCAGGCATCAACCCTATACTTTCTGCCATGGTATTCGCCATTTTGAGTGCCTTCGGCGTGCAATGGGTATCACGGAAGAAAGATGTGCGCAAAGACTCTGCCATCGCCATGTTCTGGACCCTGGGCATGAGCGTGGGCATCATCTGCAGTTTCCTTACTCCGGGATTCATGCCCGACCTGCCCTCTTTCCTCTTCGGAAGTATACTTGCCATCGACAGCACAGACCTCTGGCTTCTGGCAGGTCTTACCCTGTTTGTTGCATTGCTGTTCACCTTTCTGCTGCGTCCTATCCAGACCATCGCATTCGACAGCACCTTTGCCAAATCGCAACATCTGCCGGTTACTGCGATAGAATATATGATGATGACGCTCATCGCCATGACCATCGTGGCAACCATCAAGATGGTAGGCATCGTACTTGCCATCAGTCTGCTCACCATACCACAGATGACAGCCAACCTCTTCACCTACAGCTACAAGCGCATGATAGGAGCCAGCATCGTGATAGGCTGCATCGACTGCATCGTGGGCCTCTATGCCAGTTATCTGCTCAATGTGCCATCAGGTGCAACCATCATCTTCGTCAGCATCATCCTGTTTGCAGCAGCAAGGATACTGGCAGCCAGAAAGCACTAAAGCTTTCACACGCTCTGAAAGAAAAATTTTAAAATAAAGAAGAAACTTATGTTGAAGCATTTCCCATTCAGAAACCTCTTGCCAGCTATGGTTGTCCTTGCCTTCGCAATGACCATGGCAGGATGCTCTACGCAGAAAAATACGGCGAAGAGCAGATGGTGGCATGCCTTCAACGCCCGATACAACACCTACTATAATGGTACCGTAGCCTATATAGAAGGCTCGCTCGAAAAGGAAAACGGAAATAAGGACAATTACTCTGAAATGATTCCTTATTATATGGTTGGCAACAAGAACAGCCGCGAACTGGGCAAGTCGAACTACGACCGCGCCATCGAGAAATGTGAGAAAGCCATTCACCAGCATAGCATCAAGCGCCGCCCGGTATGGGATAAGAAACGCCGCAAGACTGCCAAAGACCTGGAATGGCTGCAGCGCCGTGAATATAATCCGTTCCTCTGGAAGGCATGGATGCTGATGGGCCGTTCCCAGTTTTTTGAAGGCGATTTCCAGTCGGCAGCAGCCACTTTCGCCTATATGAGCCGTCTCTACGCCACCCAACCAGGCATTTACGGCAAGGCACGTGCCTGGCTCGCCAAGAGTTATCTCGAATCAGGATGGATATACGATGCCGAAGATGTAATCCGTAATATCGAGCGCGATTCCATCCACTGGCGTGCCCAGAAGGAATGGGACAAGACCTATGCCCTCTACTATCTGAAGACCGGACGCTATCAGGAAGCCGTTCCGTATCTCCGCAAAGCCATCGGCTATGAGATGCGACGCAAGCAGAAAGCCCGCCTCTGGTATCTGATGGGACAGGTAGAAGCACAACAGGGACATGCCCAGAATGCCTACCGTGCCTTCAAGCATGTCATCCGCCTCAATCCGCCTTACGAACTGGAGTTCAATGCCCGCATCTCCATGACCGAGGTACTGGCAACCAACAACTCCCGGAAGATGGTATCTAAATTGAAGCGAATGGCTGCGAGCGACAAGAATCAGGAATATCTCGACCAGGTTTATTATGCCATCGGCAACATACATCTCAACCAGGGCGATACCCTTCAGGCTATTGCTGCATACGAAAAGGGTGCAGCGAAATCAAGCCGAAACGGAGTTGAGAAAGGTGTATTGTTGCTGCATCTGGGCAATGTATACTGGCAATGCCACCGATATGGCGATGCCAAGCGATGCTATGATGCTGCCATCGGACTCCTAGACCAGGACCGCAAAGACTACAAACAGCTCTCCGACCGTTCGAAGGTTCTCGATGAACTGGTGCCTTATACTGACGCCATCCATCTGCAGGACTCCCTGCAATCGCTTGCCCGCATGAGCGAAACTGAACGGAATGTCGCCATTGACAAGGTGATAGATGCCCTGAAAAAGCAGGAAAAGGAAGAAAAGAGAAGACTTGCCGACCAGGAATTGGCAGAAAAACAAGACAACCAAAGTACCGGCAGAAACAACGGTAATGGTAATAACAGCAGAAACAACAGGAATCAGGGAAACAGCAATGCCTCTTCCGGCTTCGGAAACGGAGCCATGGGCAACGGCGGTTTCGGCAACACCAATACCTGGTATTTCTACTCCCAATCTGCCGTAGCCCAAGGCAAACAGCAGTTTGAACGCCTTTGGGGCAAACGAAAGAACATCGACAACTGGCGACGGAGCAACCAGACCGTAGTGGCCGATGTCAAAGGTGTAGAAGAAATGACCGACGAGCAGCGCGATTCGCTCCTCAACGAGGCACAGAAGAAAGACCTAGAGAAGGAGAAAGAGAAGAACCTGAGTGCAGAAGAAGATCCGCATCAGCGCGCCTACTATCTCGCTCAGGTTCCGCTCACCGAAGAGAAGATGGCAGAAAGCAATCAGATTCTGGACGACGGTCTGCTGCATGCCGGCATCATTCTGAAAGACAAGCTCAATGATCTGGACGAAAGCGAACGCATGCTGCAGCGACTGGTAAAGAAGAACGCTGCATACGAACATCTCGATGATGCCTACTATCACCTCTACCTGCTCTACAACATCCGGAAGCAGCCAGCCATCGCCAGCCGCTATCTCGACCTGTTGAAAGCGAATTATCCGGAGAGTCAATGGACCGCCCTGCTCACCTCTCCTTATTATGAGGAAGATGCGAAGATGGGCATTCATCTCGAAGATTCGCTCTATGCTGCCACCTACGATGCCTTTAAGGCTAACCTATATAATAAGGTGGTACACAACAGGACTATCTCTGACAAGCGCTATCCTGAAGGAGCCAACCGCGACAAGTTCCTCTTTATCGGCGGACTCACCCAGCTCCACGAGGGTAATATCCAGGCATGTCTCGATGATATGCAGCAGGTGGTAGAGAAATATCCGAACAGCCGACTCAGCGAGATGGCGGGAATGATTCTCAACGGAGTGAAAGCCGGCAGACAGCTCAAGGGCGGCACATTCGACCTGAGCAATGTATGGTCGCGCCGCAACGCCGTACTCAATGATGATATCAAATCCAAAGCAAAGGTATTCAGCATCGAGCGCAACGAGCCGTTCGTCTTCATGCTCGCCTACGTTCCCGATTCTGTAAACGAGAACCAGTTGCTCTTCGAGATGGCGAAATATAATTTCACTTCCTATCTCGTGCGTAATTTCGACCTCGTCATTGACGAACAGAATGGTCTGCACCGCATGCAGGTAAAGGGATTCCGCAATTACGACGAAGCACGCCAGTATGCTAACGACATCTACCAGCATCAGGCCATCACCCAGCTCCTCTCAAAGGGAGCCCGCGGCATCGTAATCAGCGAGCCAAACCTCCTGCTGCTGGGCACCAGTCTGAGCTACGACGACTATACCCTCTTCTATACCCAGCATCTGGCACCGTTGAAAATCAGCAAGGACCCACTGCTTGAAGAACCGGAGGAAATCATCCAGCAGGAAAAGACGGATGATACAGAAGAAAATGAAGAAGAAACCGGAACTACCGAAAGCGGAACTACCGGTGAAATAGAAACCGGAACTACCGGAACATTCGATAATGGTACAACCGGGACTTTCAGTAACGGAACAACTGGAACATCCGAAAACGGAACAACCGGAACCCAGGGAACCGATGCGGATATAAAGGAAGAAAAAGCACCAAATACAACTATCGACAACGACGACAGTCTGGATTTGGACAGCGAAGAATATGATTTAGATGGATTTTAGTGGACAGTCAGCTGGAGTATGATGATTTCGTCAGTATGTTTTGAGATAACTGAAGTTTCACAAGTCTTGCCCCACACGCTTTCCAAAAAGTAAAAAGGTAAAAAGGTAAAAGAGCCTAGCGGAATGTTAAGCTAGGGTGCTCTTTTTACCTTTTTACCTTTTTACTTTTTTACCTTTCAATGAGTTCCCAATATCGATGGGCAAGGTCATGGATGAACTTTCGTCCTCGTTCGGTCCATACAAGATAGGTATGGGTGTAGGCTCTGCCCATCTTCTCCTGTCTGCCATCGCTCTTCGGGTCGAGGAAGGCACTGTAGCGGGTACGGCTCTTGGCTAAACCCATGTGGGCGTAATCGGCATAGAGGAGATACTGACCGCTCTGGTAGTACTGGATATGCAGGGCACAGAGCGAGCGGTTCAGTTCCTGGGCAGTGATACCGAGTTCCTTCGCAATCTGCGTGGTGGTGAAGCAAGAAACAGAATCGAGCACGTTATCGCTATAGAGCGCCTTCGGCAGAAGATTACCCACTTGATTCTCCAACTGGATGATGTTATCTCCACTCTTAGCAATGCGAACCACCTGCTCATCCACCACATCATTCAAGCGGCGGATTTCTGTATCCTGTTCGCCGATAAGCTTCTTCTGCTGTTCAATCTGCAGACGCTGCTTCTTCAGCAGATTCTCCTTCTCCTTGAGCGTAGCACGGAGGATTTCTTCCGCATGTCGGATTGTCTCCTCATCACTCTCGCCCTGCTGTACCGGGATATAACCACCCGTCTTGCGAATCTGCGGCAGCACATCGGCCGTAACCCAGTTCTTGAACTTCACCGCAGTAGAAAGCTTGGAGCCGAGCACCAAAGCATAGAATCCGCTCTCGTTAACGAAGATCATCTTTTGGAGTCGTTTAGATGGGGTTCCATCCTTACGGAGGCTTCCCGATACCTTGACGCTGTGTTTTACAGCGTCAAGTGGGTTAACTAGCTGAGCTACAGCGCATCTTGCTCTTTTATATCCCAGCACATCACAGACATCCTTTGCACAGAACAAAGGTTCTCCGTTTTCATCGGTCAAGGTACGAATCTTACCGAATTCAGGGTTTTCAAATACGACAGCAGCTGCTGCCTTCTTATCCTTTTCTACTTTATTTGTATTAACTGACTTTACCATAATAATTTGTTTTTAAAAATTAATCACTAAAAATTCAACACTCAACATTCAAAAATCAACATTCAACACTCAACTTTCAACATTACAAAACGGTAATCCAAACGCTCTCCTCCCGTTCTCTTGCTGCGGTAATGGCATTCATGAGCCTGTGCAGCCAGATGCGGGAATTAAAGACAGCACCCTGTAATTTATTTTCACCTACCAGAATGCAGCCCTGCGTATCATCAGGATAATTACCGGCATGGATGCGGATGCCCTCAAAATCAGGAACACCCTGCACCAGCGGAAGCCACTTCTTAAACCTTGACGATTTCGAGATAACCACAGGATACGAACCTTCCGGTATCGCCGTATGTCCCGGTATCTTGCGGGCTTTCTTACCCGATACCCTACTGTACCGTCCATCCTCCTCTTCCGGCTTCAGTTCGATACCCAGGAGGTTTCTCCACGTAGGCTCCAGGGTATCACAGAAGTAATGCTCCTTGTCCAACTTCGCCTTATCGAAGCTGTGCTCAAAGATACGCTTGTCTCCAATTTTTACCCCCGAACGCCAGGTACGTTTCACATCCTTATCGCTCAGGATATAAAGATGACCTATCGTATAAGTCTTCTTCTTTGCTATTCTTTTTACTACTATTTCCATAACTCAAACTCCATTAAGATTCTAATATTTTTACCTCTTTACCATCCTTGCGGTTACGTAGCTTTTCAAAACTGAATAACTGAATACTGATTACGTCACCCGTTACACCCTTAGGCGGAATCTTCCGGATATAGTTTCGGTTCACCCAATTACGCAACATAGAAGGAGTACCCTTCTTGTCCATGCCCAACTGCGAGCGGAGATATTCTGCCTGCTGGAAATTAAAGACATCAGGCAACTGCTGCAACAGATTTGCCGGTCCACGCTTGCTCGATTTCTCGTTCGAAAAGTTCGCCCTCTTGATGGCATCACCAAAGAAACGCATCTTGCAGTAGAGGTCGTAACGCTCGCTCCAGCGGATGAACTCGTCAATCTCCGGTTCCCATTTGCAACCGTTCGCCACATACAGCACACACGCCTTCAGGTAGGCGATGACGTTGGCACGGAAAGAAAGATTCTCGTAAACCCGGTCCTGCGACAATCGGGAAAACTCAGCATTCTCATCCTTCAGTTTGAGGGCAAGCTGGAATGCCTCAGGACAGTCAATCAGTCCCCTGGCGTTGTTCAGATTCTCGATATAAGGTTTCAGTGCCTCACGGTAAGCATCATCGTAATCGCCAAAGACAGGCATTTCATCACCGATTTCACGCTCCGGAATGGTACAGAAATTGATGCGGCTTATCGGACCATCTGTCAAAACTTTTGAGAAGTAACGCTGTCCTTTCTGGATAGTGGTAGATGCGTTCCAGTTGAATCGGATGGTTACACGCTCCGTAACGCTCGATATGCCCACGCGAGTCTGGCCGTACTGGTTGTCGCTATCTGAGGCAAGACACATGATACGGAAATGCTGGTTTCCGGTACCCTTCAGAGCATCAAACTGATCCAGCTCATTGAGCGAAGTGTAAAGAAATCGTCCCTGTGCTTCAGCGGTACGCATCACGAATGCCGGATTGGTCATATCAGCATCAATCTCCTGGATAACGAGGTTGTCCGGTCGCTTGCGTTTGTCCTTATTGGCACCCTTGCGTATCATCTCCTCCTTCCATTCCTTCTCACGTTTCAGATTCTCGGCATCCCGTTTTCGGATATCCTCCATAATATAGTTAATCGGCTTATTAACAGATGATTTACCTGCACCCGTACCAGCCAACAAGCAAGTAGACAGAGTAGCCTCATGTACTACATTATCAATGTATCGGAAGCTCGTCTGCCAGAGATGCGTAGCCAACGGAGGGAAGATAGCATGCGCCACTGCCGGCTTATAAACCTCCGGTGTCCGAGATATCAGCAGTTCCACCAGTTTCGGCAGTTTCTCCGGCATCGCTGGCGGGTCAGGATAATCCTCCTCAGTACTTTGAACTTGGAACATTGAACTTTGAACTGTATGATTACCATCGGCTCTTTCAACTTTTAACTGTAAACTATTAACTTGCCGGCTGGCCTGTTCGGCGGTGGCATTGATGCGGATAACATCACGTGAGAAAGGTTTCGAACTATCACCATATTTCGCATAGAAATCATGGATAAGTTGGTGGCAATCCGGCTCCTGATAATAGCTCGGCATTTTCTCAGCCACCACCTTCATCAGTTCCTCCTCGCTCATCACCCTCGAAGCGCCGGCACTCATGATAGCCAGCAGGGAGGAATGTCTTGATCCTACGGAATCAATCGTCATCCCCTTCAGTCCCGCTGATTCCTGAAACAAATCAAAGGCTATCAGATTCTTCTCGCTGGCTTCCCCAGCTCACCAATGCCATAATTGCCCGAAAGTCTATTGTTTTGAACATTGTCATTACTATTGCTATTAACTGTAAACTGTAAACTATTAACTTTTGCATCCCCTCTTCCGTCTACGGTAAGCCCACGATTAAGGAACGCTTGTCTGCGAGCCTGTATCTCGCTCTCCGGCAGCACTGCGCACCACATTTTAGACCGGTAGATTTCCGAGTCCTTATCCGTCAGGAAAATCATTCTCTCGGGTGTGATGCAGCTCTCATCATAAGGCACGCCCAGTGCCTCACAATACGCCTTCTGCGTCTCCTCGATGGTCATCCCAACCGGCATTCTAATCCCGATATGCAGCTTCTTTCTAGCGCTATAACAGAGATGCAGCAACGAGCCGTTCCATATCCCCGAAGAGCAGTTCAGCTCGCGCGCCTTCTCTATCGCCTTTTCCACATACTCCTTATCATCCACATCGATAATCGTCTGGAAGAGAAAACTTTCCGGCATCGCATTCTCCTGTCTGCGCACATTATTCCTGAACATGCCGTAGTGCGGACAGAAGAAAGGCAGCTCGCTCTTCAGCCTCTCCTGCGCCTTCTTCACCGCCTGCGCATCATTCAAATCCACTCCGTCAATCGGCAATTCACCTCGAATCTGCTGAATCATCTTTTTAACGGCAGCCGATTCAATCACCTTATCATAAGTATCCATGCGATAGGAAAAAACTTTCCCCTTATTACCCTTACGATAAGGATTAATTGCCACTACATGTACTATCTCCATTTTACCTCCATCTTTTTATTAATCGAACACTTCGCTGTTAATCATGATATACCCTGAGCCATAACTTACATTGATAGGCAGAATCAGCGAGTTATCAGAAATCTCCTGAACCCCGTTCGCCTCGAAAAGCGAAGCATTCTCTGCATCATTCAGTCTGCTCTTGACGAAGCCTATTACCCATTTTGCCGCAATCTTCTCGGCAGCAACATCCCTGTCTACGAGGTCCTTCACCAGCTGTTCATCGCAGAAGTTGATATCCGCATTCACGTTCTCAGCCTCCGCTTCTTCCTTCCCCATTTCCTGGTTCTCGAAGAAGAGGTTATACTTGATTTTCATATCCTTCATCATTACGATGTTCAGATTTTTCAGTTCCCCCTCCGAGTCAGCAATCGTCTCATAGAGTTTCTGTATCGACTTCTTGAAGATGTTCTTCACGTCCATCAGACAGTAATAGATCTTCCCGTCAATGACCACCACCCTCAGTTTTCCGTACTGCGGATGAGCAAAATAAAAAGGTTTCATTGCTTTCATCTTATAAATTCCTTTTTTAAAAGTTGGGCGCTCCCACAACGGTTGATGTGCCTATACACAAAAGCCCCCGAAACCCAGACCATATCGGTTCTGAATTCCGGGGGCAAAGGTACAACAAGATGCTGAAACCTACCTGGTACGTACCTGGTACGCGTACCAGGTACGAATTAATTTGCGAAACGTTATTTACGTTATATAACAGACTAGCTAACAGATATTTATCGATTTTGCAGTTTCTCCGATAAATCCAGACATCTGTTGCTGGTCCATCCCTTTATTATAGGCAGAGCGAAGATTCTCCTTGTCAATATTCCAAAAGGTACCGAACACTACCCATACATTCTGTATGCCGAGTTTGGTAGAAATCTGGAATGCGAGAACTGCAGTTTTAGTTACAGAGAGTCCCTTAGGCTGGAAATGCTCATCAAGAAAGCCATGTATCGCCAAACTGGAGAGCACCATTAACCCCTGAGGATTAGCAAGAGATTCTGGCAGCGGACGGAATTTCTCTTCTGCCTTTGCCTTTTCTTCCTTCTTCTTAGGTCCATCACCATAATTTTCAATATACGTTGCATTATCGTGCAATTCGATTGTTCTATTATCACTCATGATTACTATGCTTTTAGATTCCATATAATTTACAATAAACTCACTGTCCAGACTTAAATAGACATCTGTTATAAAAAAATATAGTGCCTTTATCCTCGACAGACTACGCTTGATTCGCGTACTTAAGTTTTTCTTCATATTGCATTATTATTGTAGTTGTTTTAAGTTTCTTGCCTCATTATAGCAGAGTATGAGAGTTGCGCTAACAATTTATGAGGGCGTAAGCAGGCTGGAGTGCTGGTGATCGCCTCTTATCGTGAGGTGTGGGACCAATTCTACGTCATTTTTCCTTTTGTTGAATATTTAAGTTAATAAAATGACCGAAAGATGCGTTTTTCAGTATCTAAGGCCGGTTAATTCTATTCTCCTCCCATTTTTCGAGATGCAAATATATAAAAAATATTAATACATACGCAAGCTAAGTTTAATATTAACACGATTTTAACACAATTAGTAACAGAAAGCAAGTTCTAAACACAAGTATAGTATAAGTTAAACACAAAATCATCATCAGAAGTCGATATCGAATAGGAAGAAAACACTTATCATAGGTATTTATATCTCCTATTTCGTGTCTGCAACATTTCTGTTGTGCAAGAAACATGTGCATATAACGTATAGATATAGAACCATATAGAGGAATATCAAATTGGCTGTTCAATCAGATTGAACACTTAATATTTATCAGGCAACAAAAAACAAATCTCAATGAAGGTGATTACAATATTTGGATTCTTTTCGTCTTTATGATAATCTTATTTGTTTGTAGCAGTATACTAACATCACGACACAGATGATTGGGAACAGACTATTTATGAAGTTAGATTAAAACATAAAAAACAAACCTAAAAGAATCAATTATGAAGAAATTGAAAAATCCTGGCGCTATCTCAGGAATTACCTCTAAGGTAATGTTGGTTTCTACTATCTTGTTGACTCCAACAACTATGATGGCAGGTAAAATTCAAGGAGGAATTCAAACACCTCTTTCTGTAGTGCAGCAGTCAAACTCCATCAATGGTACTATTGTTGATGAGACTGGTGAGCCGATGATCGGTGTAACCATCAAAAAGAAAGGCAGTGGTGTCGGTGCCATTACTGACATGGATGGCAAGTTTTCTGTAAACGTACCTGCTGGTACTGTCTTGGAAATCAGTTACACTGGTTATAAAACTCTTACTGTTTCTGCCAAGCAAAATATGGGAATCAAGATGGAGCCTGATGCTATAGGTCTTGAGGAGTTGGTTGTTGTAGGTTACGGTACACAGAAAAAACGTGACTTGACAGGCTCAGTAGTATCCGTTAAGAATGAAGATGTAGTAGTTGCTCCTACCTCCAACGTAATGGAGGCTTTGCAAGGTAAAATCGCAGGTCTTGATATTACAAAATCCAGTGGTCAGGTTGGTGGCGGAGTAAATATTCTGCTTCGCGGTTCTCGTTCTATCTATGGCGATAACAGTCCTTTGTTTATTATCGACGGACTGCCTGGAAGCTATGATGACATAAGCCCTAACGATATAGAGAGCATCGATGTATTGAAGGATGCTTCATCTACCGCTATCTATGGTTCAGCAGGTGCCAATGGTGTCATCATTATAACAACCAAGCGTGGAGCGAAAAATTCCAAGACAAAGGTTAATTTTGACGCTTTCTATGGTTGGAGTGGTTCTCCAGAGTACAAGAGTGGCATGACTGGTGATGAATGGGTTAATTATTATACAGAGGCGTATAAATACAAAAATGGCGTAGCTCCAGCGAGCGTTTCAGACCTCTTCGGTGGTAACCAGGATTATGTAGATGCTTATAATGCAGGAAAATGGATAGACTGGGTAGATCAGGCTATGAATAATAGAGCTACGACTCAAAAATATTCACTTTCCATCCAGGGTGGAACTGACAAGACAAATGTATACGCTTCATTGGTGTATAACCGTGACCAAGGATTACTGTCTAATGAGAAACTCAACAAATATTCTGTACGTTTGAATATCGATCAAAAGGTATTCGACTGGTTTAAAGCAGGTGTGTCGACCAATCTCAACTATAGCATCCGTAATCGCGGCGACAACAAGACATTCACAGGAGCATTGAGGGCTTTTCCTCTTGGTGATGTTTTTGATGAATTTGGCGAGTATAACTCTGAATATATCAATAACCAATACTCTCCTATGGGCGATTATATCAAGAATCAGTATGACAATAATAATCGATATACCTATATCAATGCAATTGGTTATGCAGAGATTACTCCTTTCAAGGGTTTGTCTTACCGTACTCAACTTAATGGTTCGTTAGGTCATGGCCGCCAAGGTACATATTGGGGCAATTTGTGTCATGCCAACAGACCTACATATGCAGGTTCACCTCACGCACAGATACAGAACTCAGACAGTTATAGTTATACATGGGAGAATATTCTTTCATACAACTTCAGTATTGCTAATGACCATAACTTTGGTGTTACAGGCGTTACTTCTTGGCAGAAGAATTCTAATGAATATACAAATGCAGACGGTAGTGGCCAGGATTTGGACATATGGAAGTATTGGCGTTTGTTAGCAGCCAATAGCCAACGTGTAGAGTCAGGACTGACAACCACCCAAAAAATGTCATACGCCTTGCGATTTAATTATTCCTATAAAGGTAAGTACCTCTTCACTTTCTCAAATCGCTGGGACGGTGTGTCATTCTTCTCTCCAGGTAAGAAATGGGATTCATTCCCTGCAGGAGCATTAGCTTGGCGCGTGTCAGACGAAAGTTTCATGAAAAGCTCAGAAAAGTGGCTTGACAACTTGAAACTCAGAGTGGGTGCAGGTATTACAGGTAATTCTGGTGGCGTAGGTGCTTATTCAACACAAACAAATGCCTATAAATACACTTCTGCCGGCATCACTATAAATGGCAACATGGTGCCGTTCACTCAATATACCGGTACCTATGGTAGTCCTTCTTTGGGATGGGAAAAATCTTATAATTGGAACTTCGGTATAGATATGGCTGTACTCAAAGGACGTCTTGATGGCAGTTTGGATTTCTTCACCACTAAAACACGTGGTTTGCTCTTCAAGCGTACTATGCCTGTAACAAGTGGCAGCACTGGCTGGGGCTCTCCTTTGGCTAGCTGGGAAAATATTGCCAAGACTAGCAACAAGGGTGTGGAGTTCACCATCAACAGCCGCAACATCGTTACCAAGGACTTCAAATGGAATACCACATTGACAGGAACTTGGAGCAAGGAAAAAATCGAGAGCTTACCTAATGGTGACTTGATTTCAGAGAATCTTTTCGTGGGTAAGCCTATTCATGCTATCTACGATTACAAGTATGCTGGTATCTGGGGTACTGATGCTTCACAGGAAGAACTTGATAAGTATGGCGTAAAACCTGGATGGGTAAAGGTTGAGACGATTGAGAAATTTGACGAAAATGGCAATGGTGACGGAGGTGCGCATAAGTACAGCCAGGATGACCGTCAGGTATTGGGACACGAGAATCCTAACTGGATTATTGGTCTTAACAATACTTTCGTATATAAGGACTTCGACTTGACTATCTATGCAATGGGACGTTTCGGTCAGACTATCTATAGCAAAATGCTCGGTTCATATACAGCAAAGTCTGGAATTGGTACAAATCAAATTTCAGGTATAGACTATTGGACAGAAGAAAACCAAGGTGCTTATTATCCACGCCCTGGTAGTGGTGATGACCAAACAATTGGCAATACAGCCATCAATGTATATGATGGTTCTTTCATCAAGATAAAGAACATCACATTGGGTTATACACTTCCAAAGAGCATCTCTAAGCATGCGCTTATGGAGAAGTGCCGTTTCTATTTTACTGCCTACAATCCTTGGATTTTTGCTATGGACAGTAAGTTGAAAGGTACAGATCCAGAAATGGGTGGCTCGGATACTTTCCCAACTTACAAGCAGTTTGTTTTTGGTATAAATATCACATTCTAAACAATTAAGAAAAATGAAAAAGATGAATTTTAAGAATATATTGTTCTCTGCAGCTCTCGCTGCTGGTGCGATGTCTTTAGCTTCGTGCTCTTTGGAAGAAGAAAACCCTGGTGGTTTTACCATGGAGAACATGGCAGCGAACTCGGTAGAGTCTTACCAGACTTTGCTTAATCAGTGCTATTTTGGTATGGAACGTTTCTTGTATGGTACGGATGGTTTCATGGAATTGACAGAAGGTGATACAGACCTCTGGACTTACCAGGGAAATCAGAATACTTCCTATACTCAGTATTTTTGGTTCTTCGCAGGTGCAGCACCTAACACCACCTATACAAATGGTATCTGGAACTCTCTCTATGATGGTATTGGCAGTTGCAATATGGCTATCAGTTTGGCAAATAAAGCCCCTTTTAAAACTGAGGCTGAGAAAAATGCCAAAGTTGCAGAAGCAAGATTCTTGCGTGCTATCTATTATTTCAATGCTGTAGAGCAGTTTGGTGGAGTTACCATGATTACTGAACCGGCTAGCTCAATGAATTTTGCTCCTACACGCACAGAACCTCTAACGATTTATAAGGACATCATCATTCCTGACTTGGAATTTGCGGCGGAATGGCTGGATAAAGGCAATGACGCAACTACTACACAGCCTACCAAAAAAGCTGCACTTGGAATGTTGGCAAAAGTTTGTCTGCAGACCAAAGAGTATGCTACGGACGAGTATATACCAGAGGCACTTGATGCAGCTAAAAAGCTGATAACTGACTGTGAGTCGGGTGGCTCTACATATGGTGCTTACATGTATCCTACGTATGAGGAGGTTTTTGCTGAGAAAAATAATAAAGAAAATAAGGAGGCTCTATGGAAGCATCGCTGGTATGCTGGCAGCGATGGACATGGTTCTAGTAATGGTAACTTCAAATTGAATCGTAACAATGAGAAGTTCCTCTGTAATATCAATAAGTTTGGTGCTCGTGAAGACAATCAGACTAGCCGTCTAACATGGGAAGGCAGCCAGGCAGGTATCTTCATGCCAACTCAGTATTTGCTCAATCTATATGTACAGCAGGATGGAACACTAGACCCACGTTTTCATAAGTCTTTCACTACTCAGTGGAACGCAAACAGGAATTATGAGTGGGACGAAAGTTCAAAGAACAACTTTGGTAAGGAAGATGCCATTGTTGGCAAGAAGCTGAATACAGGCGACTTGGCCATCAAAATCGTGATGCCTCAGGATGCAGATTATGCAGCGGAAGTAAGTAAGAAAGCTACAGCCAACTACTTAGTAGTAGATTATAAGGATGTATATGATGATGCAAATAAGAATGTGATAAACGAGCGTGGCGCAGGTGAAAACATGTTCCGCTACTTCTATCCATCTCTTAACAAGCATAATAGCAGCAACTATTATGTTGCTAATGCCAACAAAAAACGTAATGGAAACTTGAATGCAACATTCATCATACGCATGGCTGAGATTTACCTCATTGCAGCAGAGGCTGATATCTACCTAAATGGCGGATCTAAAGCTATGGGCTATATTAATAAGGTTCGCCAACGTGCAGGAGCTACCCCTCTCACTGGTTCCGCTTCTGTTCGTACAGTGTTGGATGAACGTGGTCGTGAGTTATGTGGTGAATACTGCCGCTTCTATGATTTGAAGCGCACAGGTATGTTCAAGGACAATTCATATCTACAGGCCACACATCCTGACTTAGCTAGGTATTTCAAACCAGAGTATGCTCTTCGTCCAATTTCAACAACCTTTACAAATGGTATTATTAATGGCGCAGAATACCAGAATCCTGGTTATTAATTTTTTTAGATTTAACTAATATATACTCGAGTAGGAGGTGAATGCTGATAATAGGTGTTTATCTCCTACAATCTTATGATTCCCAACACAGCCAGAGCAATCTTCTGTTTTACAATAAATTTAGTCATATATCTTCTCCATTTAAGATAGACTAAATTTACTTCCTCAATCTTGAAAGAAGAGGTGGTATACGATTTTTTTAATGATTCTCAGAAAAGTATACAAAAAAAGGGAAAAAGTGAGCAATTTACGTTACTCGCCTTCTTCCCCTTACTTTTATAATTTTACGGTAGGTGCATCGCTCTGCACAATCCTTATTTCATTGCAATCTTGATAGAATCCTTACCCACTTTGGCGATAACCAAAGACTCGGATACAGCATAAGAGGCAGCACCGTTAGCTGCAACCGTAGAGCCGAGATACTTGCCATCAGCAGCGAAGAACTTCACCACCTCGCCATCGTTAAGACCCGAGAGGCTGATGATGCCATCATGAGCCGAAGCCACCACGCCCCGTGTTCTTACCTGGTTGATATTGGTACCATTATCCAGGTTTGCATTAATCCAATACAGAGTTGCCTCCGTCTTATCAGATGCTTTATATCCATCTGCTGTAGCATATACAGATATGTAATAAGCGGCAGAAAGAGTAACCTTGCCCTCCTTGTTATAGGCATTAGAAGCCATATCGGCATCCGTAATTGTATAATGATACTCAGCACCTGCCGTTTCGCAAGTGAACTTCAACTCTCCTGATGCGTAAGAAATAGATGGTGCAGCGCATGGAGTAACAGGCTTGGTATCATCACCTGTTCCATCGGGATTCCAGCCATAGATATATTTATAACTAGATCCCAATGCATCTTTATAATCCTGTAGATATTCTGTTGGAACTTTGATAATAGTTGTAGTCGGTATATCCGGTTTTGAATTATAGTAGAACGTAGGAACATTACCTTTAAAATAAACAGTTTCAAGACCACTGCAACCAGAGAAGCAATCATCTCCCAAAAATGTGACTGAAGAAGGGATAGTGATAGAGGTTAAGTTGCTACAACCAGAGAAGCAATAATCTCCCAAAGATGTGACTGAAGAAGGAATAGTGACAGGGGTTAAGCTGCTACAACCAGAGAAGCAATAATCTCCCAAAGATGTGACTGAAGAAGGGATTTCAATGGAAGTTAAGCTGCTACAACCAGAGAAGCAATACCGACTCAATGAAGTGACTGATGAAGGGATGGCGATAGTGGTTAAGTCGCAACAACTAATGAAGCAAAATTCTCCCAAAGATGTGACTGAAGAAGGGATTTCAATGGAAGTTAAGCTGCTACAATAAGAGAAGCAATCATCTCCCAAAGATGTGACTGAAGAAGGGATGGTGATAGAGGTTAAGCCGATACAACTAGTGAAGCAATAATCTCCCAAAGAAGTGACTGAAGAAGGGATGGTGATGGAGGTCAACCCACTGCAATCTTTGAAGCATTCATCACCCAATGAGGTAACAACATACTCTACACCATCATTACCCTTAACCTTCTCAGGAATAATGATATCACCAGAATAATTGCCATCTGTTTTAGGCATAAGAGCAGCCGTCTTAGCCCCAGTATCCAAAAAATAACGAAACCCATCAATAACTTCAAATTTGACATCTTCAGCCATCGCAGAACTTGCCATCATGAGCATCATAACAACAAGCATGACAAAGCCCTTAAAAGAGCTGCGGGTTCCGCATTTACTCTCCAAGAACCCTTTCCTTAAAGTAAAATTTCTCATAATCTTATATTTATTTCATTGCAATCTTGATAGAATCCTTACCCACTTTGGCGATAACCAAAGACTCGGATACAGCATAAGAGGCAGCACCGTTAGCTGCAACCGTAGAGCCGAGATACTTGCCATCAGCAGCGAAGAACTTCACCACCTCGCCATCGTTAAGACCCGAGAGGCTGATGATGCCATCATGAGCCGAAGCCACCACGCCCCGTGTTCTTACCTGATTGATGTTGGTACCATTCTCCAGGTTAGCATTAATCCAATACAGAGTTGCCTCCGCCTTATCAGATGCTTTATATCCATCTGCTATAGCATAAACAGAAATATGATAGGCTGCAGAAAGAGATACTTCCCCATTTTCGCTCAGCGCATCAGATGTTATATCTGTATCAGTTATTGTATAATGATACTCAGCTCCAGCTGTTTCGCAAGCGAACATCAATTTGCCTTCGCCATAAGAAACTGATGGAGTAGAGCACTGAGTAACTGGCTTGCTATCATCTCCTGTTTCGTCTGGATTCCAGGCAAAGATATATTTATAAATATATCCAAATGCATCTTTATAATCCTGTAGATATTCTGTTGGGACTTTGATAATAGTTGTAATTGATATATATGATAGAGATGTATACTTTGGCACTTTACCTTTAAAATAAATAGTTTCAAGACCACTGCAATCTTTGAAGCAATCAAAATCCAATGAAGTAACAGAAGAGGGGATGGTGATGGAGGTCAAATTACTGCAACCTTCGAAGCAATAATCACCCAATGAAGTAACAGAAGAAGGGATGGTGATTGAAGTCAAACCACTGCAACCATCGAAGCAATAATTCCCCAATGAAGTAACAGAAGAAGGGATGGTGATTGAGGTCAATTTGTTGCAACCATAGAAGCAACCACTACTCAATGAAGTAACAGAAGAAGGGAGGGTGATTGAGGTCAAACTTTTGCAGCCATAGAAGCAACCACTACCCAATGAAGTAACAGAAGAAGGAATGGTGATAGAGGT
>ERZ791574.910-NODE-910-length-18628-cov-67.355839_pt1 | contig 18628 bp, 17 predicted proteins | sample MGYA00433098_ERZ791574 | MGnify/ENA primary metagenome ERZ791574 (study PRJEB30046, sample SAMN00791933) | human gut metagenome | study: EMG produced TPA metagenomics assembly of the A metagenome-wide association study of gut microbiota in type 2... | reverse complement strand
AAGCAGCAGATGATAGCCGTAGACGAACTCAACGTGATGCCACGCTGGTACGGCAAGCGGCAGCGACTGGCCGAACTCCCGGTAGAGGGCAACGGACAGATAACCGTACGCGACCACCGCTCGGGCAAAATCATCTACCGCAACTCCTTCTCAACCCTCTTCCAGGAATGGCTCTCCTATCCTGAGGCAGAGAAGAACACGCAGAGTTTCGAGAACGTATTCCTCGTTCCGATGCCGAAAGATACCGTAGACATCACCCTCGACCTGCGCAACAACCGTCGCGAGATAACCACAACGCTCACCCACCAGGTAGCGCCGAAGGACATTCTGATTCATCAGAAAGGCAACAAGCCTACACCATACGTCACCCTGCAGCAGGCTGCCGACACCACCCGATGCATCCACATCGCATACGTGGCTGAAGGATATACCGATGCAGAGATGCCTGTCTTCCTGAAAGATGCACAGGAGGCTACAGAGGCCATCTTCGCCCACGAACCCTTCAAGAGCATGAGAGACCGCTTCAACATCGTAGCCGTAAAGTCGCCATCCAAGCAGAGCGGACCTAGCATCCCAGCCCAGGGCATCTGGCACGAGACCGCCCTCAGCTCTCATTTCGACACCTTCTACAGCGACCGGTATCTTACCACCCTGCATCTCAAAGACCTGCACAACTGGCTGGCAGGTACCCCTTACGAGCACATCATCGTGCTGGTAAACTCGGATAAGTATGGCGGTGGCGGCATCCTCAATTCATACAATCTCACCACCTGCCACCAGAAATGGTTCAAGCCGGTAGTGGTGCATGAGTTTGGCCATTCCTTCGCCGGACTTGCCGATGAATATGCCTACGAACAGGAGCAGATACCGATGTATCCTCACGATGTAGAGCCTTGGGAGAAGAACATCACCACCCTTGCCGATTTCCACGGCAAATGGGAGAACATGATAGACAAGAAGACCAAGATTCCTACTCCGCTCTCAAAGAAAGAGAAGGAGGCGGTGAGCAAGGTGGGTGTCTTCGAAGGTGCCGGATACAGCGTGAAGGGCGTTTACCGCGGTGTACAGGACTGCCGTATGCGCATCAACGAAACACCGGAGTTCTGCGCAGTATGCAAGAAGGCGCTGCAGGACATCATCGACTTCTATACGAAATAAATAAATCATAAAACATTATATCTATGAAAGAGCAAACCCTAAACATCAGATACATGGTGGCTCAGCTCTCAGAGTTGAGCCAGCAGGAGCAGGAGCTCGTAAACAAGGCAAAGGCTGCCACCAACAATGCGTATGCTAACTACAGCCACTTCTACGTGGGAGCAGCCTTGCTCCTGGGCGACGGCAGAATGGTGATTGGAGCCAATCAGGAGAACGCCGCCTTCCCGTCGGGGCTCTGTGCCGAGCGCAGCGCCATCTTCGGTGCCCAGAGCAATTATCCCGACCAGCCTGTACTGACGCTCGCCATTGCTGCGAGAAACGGGAACGGCTTCCTCAAGTCGCCTATCTCGCCATGCGGAGCCTGCCGCCAGGTGATTCTGGAGATGGAAGACCGCTACCAGCGCCCCGTACGCATCCTGCTTTATGGCGAGAACGGAACCTACTGCTTCGACAGCATCAAAGACCTTCTCCCCTTCTGCTTCGTAGATTCGAACATGAAGGAATAAGATACAGAAAGGGTGTGGCATAAGTCCATAATACAGGCTCGCAAACCCGCTAGGCGTTAGGGAGATACGCAAGCCCGCTAGGCGAAAGAGAGATACGCAAGCCCGCTAGGCGTTCCTGCGGATTTGCAATCCGCAGACAAAAAAAAGGCTCGACCTATTTATCGCGGATTTGCAATCCGCAGCCGTAGGCTTTCATATCTCCTCTTTGCATTCTCGCTTGAGGCGGATTACAAATCCGCATTAAAGTGGTCGAACCTTTTTTGTCTGCGGATTGCAAATCCGCAGGAACGCCTGACGGACCATAACGCCTAACGGACCATAACGCCTAACGGGCTTGCATATCTCCATAACGCCTAACGGGATTGAAAAACTGCATCTATTAAAAATAAGAAAAAGGGTGTTCATACTCTATTTCTAGAAATATGAACACCCTTAAATATAAACTAACTGCAATTTCCTTTACTCAGCATCCTGCTCAGCACGATCATCTACGTTCTCACCCTCTGTAGGAGCGAGAGTAGCCTTGAAATCGGTGATGCCGTACTTAGCAAGAATGTTGTACCACTGGAGGAGCTTCTTGATATCGCTGTCGTGAACACGGTCGCGATCGTAGTTAGGAAGAACCTCAGCAAAATAAGCGTGGAGCTCAGCAACAGGCGCCTTCTTGTAGTTGAAGGTGCTAGGCTTGCCCTCTTCCTTCTTGCTTACGCTGTCGAGCACTTCCCAAAGTGGCACCTCATCAGCGTCTGTATACATAGCGATGTCACCAAGACTTGTTACACGGTCTGTAGCGAAAGCTGGGACACGCTTGTGAGTCTCATCGAGCGTTTCTACGATGAGGTTTCTGTTGCCTCTTGATACCAATTTATAAAGGCCTGGTTTGCCTGCAATTGAAAGGATTGTTTCCATTGTCTTTTCTATTATTCTTTATTATTAATGATATCCAATAATTTTCTTACCTGTGCATCGATATCCTGCTCGCCATCGTTCACGATTTCGAAATCGGAGCGGGCTGCAAGCTCTTCCTGCGGCATGACGGCATTTATCCACTGCTGCGCCTTCTCGGCCGGGATATGGTCGCGCTGCATGATGCGCTGGATGCGGACCGGTATGGGAGCCGTTACGCAGACCACGAAATCGAGGTGGACACGGCGGTAGAAACCGCTATCGAAGAGGATAGCACTCTCCATCCACTCATAGCTGCTCTGCTCGAAATCGCGCGCCACAGCCGGATGAACCACATCGTTGACAGCCTGCTTGTTAGCCTCGCTGGCAAGCAGAAACTGAGCCAGCACGGGCTTCTGCAAAACGCCCTCTGCGCTGTAAACCTGCTCGCCCACCAGCTTCTTCAAGCCAGCCTGCAAGCGGGCATCGGTACGCATGAGCCGCTTAGCCTCAGCATCGCAGTCGTAGACCCTGATGCCCTGTTTCTCCAATATCCGGCACACATAGCTCTTTCCGCTACCTATGCCACCCGTTATCGCTATCTTCATCATAGTAGAAAAACTATCAACTATAAACTATCAATTATCAACTATCATTGCTGTTCCAGCAGATAATCTACCGTTTCCAGTTCGAGATGCGCCTTGCTCACCGAGCGCGGCACGCTGCGCAGCTGGAGGTTGCACTTGTCTGAAAGGTTGTTAGCCAGATCGTTATAATCTACTACCACCTTAAACTGGCTCGGCTTGATGGTCCTGAAGAGGCTGGCTCCGATGGTGAATCTTACCGAAACCTTAGACGGGAAGGTACGGAGCACCATGTTATCCGGCATGTTGATGGCCGTAACAGGCACCTCGACCGCCTCTTCGGTAAGCACATCAGGATATACCGCCAGTCGAACCATCTGAGGCACAATCTTCATGCCACGTATCTTCTTGATAGGTACGCTGCGATGAATGGTATCCTGCAGGTTGCGCATGTTGAAAGGCTCGATTTCTACCGATTCCAACTGGTCGAGCTGCTTCTTGTTGGCATAAACCGTAACCGTAGACGGCAGAAATTCGGTATGTGCCAGATAATAGCTCTTGCTGGTTGTAATCTTACCTCTGAACACCACAGGCACCCGCTTGGAAGAGCCGTAGGTGAAGAAGAAATCGTATTTTGCCGGCTTGATGGAGATCAGTTTAGTAGAGCCATAGAGCTGGGATGCCACCTGTTTCTGCACATCAGCCATCGGAATCTGTCCCGTTCCCGTATCCTCGTCGGCATAATTGGCAAAACGGAATGTGAGCGGATGTATCTTGCCTCCGTAAGCATAGGTAACGAGGGTGAATCCCTTATCGCGCACCGTAATATGCACGGTATCAGGGAGATTGCCCGTTATCACCGCATTGCGGGGCACGCCGGTTAACTGCACAGGGATATGGAATTCTCTCTCGGTAGTCTCATTGAGCGTCATCATCAGCCAGAAGATGCCGCTGAGAGCGAGAAAGAACAAAAAAATCAGAAACTCCTTATTCAGACCACTGAACAGGAAGTTTCTGACAGCTTTTAATATGCTCTTGATACTATGCATTAGGTGTCTGACTAGCTGCATCAGCAAACACGTAGCCCTTAGCTACAGTGATTACCACGCCACGAGCTATCTCAACATCAACGGTGTTAGCCTCGAGGTTAACACGCTTAACAGTGCCGTAAACACCGCCACCTGTAACTACCTTAGTACCCTCTGCCAAAGCATTCTGGAACTTGCGGATTTCCTTCTGCTTCTTCTGCTGAGGACGGATCATAAAGAACCACATGATAGCGAAGATGGCTACCATCATGATGAGAAAACTCATGCTGCTACCACCGGCAGCAGCTTGCAATACTAAATTTGTCATGTTGTTAAAGTATTATCTATTATTATTTATGTTCTATATATATATAAATAAGGTGTGGCCAGCAAGAAAGGCCTCCGTTATTTACTCACCCTCGCCCGGAGCGCGATGAATGCGCGGACGACGGCCGGCTGGGTGCAGGTTGTCTGGGCGCTGTTTGCCGGCATGTTCGCCATGCTGTGCATGCTGATGCTGCTTGCGCTCAGGCATCTCCTTCTGGATGAGGTTGCGGCTGATGAGCTCGCGGCAGATATTGTCGAGCATACCGTTAACATAACCGCCGCTTCGAGGAGTGCTGTATGCCTTGGCAAGTTCTACATACTCGTTGATAGTGACGGTAGCCGGGATGCCAGGGAAGTTCATCACCTCAGCGATGGCAATCTGCATGATAATCACATCCATATAGGCAAGACGTGAGAAATCCCAGTTGCGCAAAGCCTCGCTCATATAGCGCTGGTAGGTATCGCAGTTGAGGATGGTAGCACGGAAGAGCTTGCGTGCAAACTCTCTGTCTTCAGCATCCTTGTATTCTGGCAGCAATTCCTGCTTGGCCTTAGCTTCTGGGTCGAAACGCTTAATGGTCTTCAATACGAAAGTATCTACGATATCCTTGTCATCGTTCCAGTAGAGGCTCTTTTCCTCGAGGAATGCATCGAGATCTTCATTGTTCTGAATGAACTGCTTGTAGATGCGGCGCCATACCTCACGGTCGCGGTTGTACTCGTCGAGATCGGCGAGTTCCTCATCAATAGCTCCGCTGATATAATCAGCATAGAGATCACTGGACGTAATCGCAGTATACACTTTGCGCACCATCTCGATATCCTCATCCCAGTTGGAATGCTTTACATCTATCCATTCGAGCAGCATCTTGTTCTCTTCGAGCTGCAGAGCGAACTTATTGAATGCGAAACGTGGTGAAGGTTCCTGCTCACCCTCTCTCTTGGCACGAGCTACTTCTACATCGTAGCGCTTGCGTGCCTCCTGGGTGACGGCAACGATGAGCTGCAACATGTAGTTGTACAAATCGTATGACTTGGAGAGACTAAACATCAGCTCCTTCTCAGCGTTATCCATGTTATGATCGCTGTTTTGATAGTATGCGTAGGTTAACTGCACAATCTTACGTCTTATCAAATCCCTATTAATCATTCTCTAATGTTTTTAAAAGATTTATATATTAAATTACCTAATACGCTTGCAAAAATACACATTAAATAGGTAATAGACAAGAAAACGGGCAAAAATTTCAGTTTATTTAAGCAAAAAAGTGTATTTTCCTTAATTTTTCTGCATGTAGAACATGTTTTTCAGTAAAAAGTTTGCTCATTCCAAATAATTTTCGTAATTTTGCACCCGCTTTAAGCAAAGCTAATCCGTGTGATGGCGAGTTAAGGCACATTTTTTATTAATAACTTAATTTAGAGTAACACAAAATGAAAGAGATTAATGTAACAGGTCAGAAGCGTACAGACCTTGGCAAGAAAGCTTCTAAGACATTGCGTAAGGAAGGTTTGATTCCATGTAACCTTTATGGTGAGAAGAAGGGCGAGAACGGTGCTCCTGAGGCTTTGTCATTCGCAGTTCCATTCGCTGAGTTGCGTAAAATCATCTACACTCCTCATGTATACGTTATCAACCTCATCATCGACGGTGAGAGCCACACAGCTATCATGAAGGAGATTCAGTTCCACCCAACAACAGACGCTCCTCTGCACGTTGACTTCTACGAGGTTAACGACCAGAAGCCTATCACTATCGGTATTCCAGTTAAGTTGACAGGTCTTGCACAGGGTGTACGTGATGGTGGTCGTATGAACCTCTCTATCCGTAAGATCAACGTTACAGCTCCTTACCAGGTTATCCCTGAGCACCTCGATATCGACGTTACAGAGTTGAAGATCGGTAAGAGCATCAAGGTAGGTGACCTCTCATTCGAGGGTCTCGAGTTGGCTACAAGCAAGGCTGTTGTAGTTTGCTCTATCAAGATGACACGTAACGCTCAGCTCGCAGCTCAGGCTGCTGATGCAGAGGCTTAATCACAGAGTCATCAAGATTTTACGAACCTGAGTAAAGCATTATCAAACATTGGATAAATATTTGATTTGTGGGCTTGGTAACCCTGGCGATGAATACGCCGGCACCAGGCACAACACAGGATTTATGGTATTGGACGCTTTTGCTAAAGCGTCCAATATTCATTTTGAGGATAAGCGATATGGCTTCGTAGCCGAGACTACGCTCAAGGGAAGAAAGATTTTCCTGCTCAAACCTACCACATTCATGAACCTGAGTGGTAATGCGGTAAGATATTGGCTGAATCAGGAAAAGATTGACCAGAGCCGACTCCTGGTTATCAGCGATGAACTCGCCCTGCCACTGGGTGCCTTCCGACTGAAGGCAAACGGCAGCAACGGCGGCCATAACGGATTGGGACATATCCAGCAGCTTATCGGTCAGAATTATGCCCGCCTGCGCATGGGCATCGGCAACGATTATCCGCGTGGCGGCCAGATAGACTGGGTGCTGGGCAAATATACTGAGGAAGACATGAAGCAGCTGCAGCCAGCCATCGACCTGGGTGTAGACATCATCAAGAGTTTCGTCCTTGCCGGTATCGATATTACAATGAACCAGTTTAACAAGCTAGGGAAGAAATAATCATGAAAGAATCAGCAAGAATAGACAAGTGGCTCTGGGCAGCCCGCATTTACAAAACTCGCAGCATTGCTGCCGACGCCTGTAAGAATGGTCGTGTAATGGTAGGAGGCGTAAACAGAAAGCCTTCCTTTATCATCAAGCGTGGCGATGTGGTAAGCGTCAAGAAAGCCCCTATCACCTATTCTTTCGAGGTTCTCGATTGCATAGAGCAGCGTGTAGGAGCCAAAATGCTCTTCGGAGTCTATAAGAACGTGACCGATCCTAAGCAATATGAATTGCTGGAGATGAGTCGCATCAGCGGATTCGTAGATAGAGCAAGAGGCACTGGTCGCCCAACTAAGAAAGAACGCCGAGCCCTGGACGCCTTCGTAGATCCAGCCATGTTTGGATTTGACGAAGATGACTGGGACGAGGATGAAGAATAAAAAAGAATCCCCTATACATCTTTTATACTGTATAGGGGATTTTTTTTTATTCCCATTGAGCATTCTTCTTTTGCTGGCTCTTTTCATGAATAATCAACCCGACAGCAAAAAGACAAATCAGGATGAGTGCTCCACAAATCATTGCGAAATTAATTTCTTGTGTAGTCATAATTATTTTCCTTTCTTTCTTTTATTATTTTTATCGTCAGGACTATTAAGGTGCACAAACCAAAGCCCTAAGCCTAATATTACCATCATTATTAATATTGCTATAGCAACCATTCCTGGGGTATTCATGTCTCCAAAAAAACTTGCTAGCAAGAGCGCCGTCAACATATACTTGGCAACGTCCATTAACCATTTTCCAAATTCCAGTCCCATAAGCATTTCTATTTAGCTCTGCAAATATACAACTTTTTATGAAACAATGCAAGAAAACGGGGATAAAAAAAATCTAAAAACATTCTATTTGGTAACAATTTCGTATTTTTTCGCCCGATTTTAGCAAATAATCATTAATTTGTTTGGACTCTATTGTAAAAAATCCTATCTTTGCACCCGAGAGATGGTGGTAAGGCATGATAAATGGCTACCTCATTTTCAGCTTTATAGTAACATACTATTTCAAAAGTTACGAGAATATTAACAGTTTTAATTATATAAATTGAAAGAGTTATGAAAAAATTATTTGTTATGGCAGCTATGGTGCTGTCTTCAGTAGGTGCTTTCGCACAGTACAATGCAGGTGACATCACCATTCAGCCTAAGGTAGGTTTGAGCATCGCAGACATGACTGACCTCGATGATTCAAAGACTCGCGCAGGTGTAGTGGCAGGTGCAGAGTTGGAGTATCACGTTTCTCCTATGTTCGGTCTTAGTGCTGGTTTGCTCTACTCTATGCAGGGAACTAAGGGCGATGCAGAAGTAGAGGGTGTTAAAGCTTCAGCAACTATCAAGAACGATTATCTCAACATTCCAATCCTCGCTAATGTTTACGTAGCTCCGGGTTTGGCTCTCAAGGCTGGTCTTCAGCCAGGTTTCAAGGTAAGCAGCAAGGTTACAGCCAAGGCTGGTGGGGTTTCTGTTTCTGAAAACCTCGATGATACATTCAAGTCATTCGACCTCTCAGTTCCTGTAGGTATCTCTTACGAGTACATGAACGTTTGTCTGGATGCTCGCTACAACATCGGTGTAACAAAGGTTATGGACGGCACTGATAGCAAGAACTCTGTATTCCAGGTTACATTGGGTTACAAGTTCGCTCTCTAATCAAGAACTCTTGACAAGACAAAATAACAATCCCCGTTCTTCATTACGAAGAGCGGGGATTTCTTTTTTTCTCGTCATACCTATTTGAAATGAGCCTCACGTAAACATTGAGTGAGGCTTACTATCGTTTTAAATGAAGCTTACTTCAATGCCCAATGAAGCTTACTTCGTTTTCAAGAGAAGTTTTTTAGAACATTCTGCCACCTGGACGGCCACCGCCAAAACCGCCATTGAAAGGACGGCCATGGAAGTTTGGACGGCCACCAGGACCACCAGGACCACCAGGACCTTCAGGTCCACCCCTACGGGCATCCTTGCCTCCGAAGAGATTCAGGCGGTAAATCACGTGCAGCATCGCATAGCTGTTGATGGCATTATACTCCGTATCCGTACGGGATGTAGCAGAAATGGCACGAGAGAAGGTGCTCTGCTGGCGGAGAATATCGTAGAACTGCAGCATGATGGTAAGAGGCTTGCCCTTCAGGAAACCCTGAGAGAGCTGCGCATTCCATACAAACTCATCCGTATTCATGCTGCTGTCGCTATAACCGCGGCGGCTGCTGATAGAGAGGCTTGAGTTCAGACTGGTGCCCCAAGGCGCTGTAAGCGTCATGCTTGGTCCATAAGAGAACTGCCAGGTATCGAGGTTGCTGTTAGGCTGCAACTTGTTTGTAGCATGGTTATAATTCAATGTTCCATCGAGCGATAACTCCAACCAGTCGTTGCGATAGCTGAACGAGAGGCGTTCTCTCCAGGTAGTACTGCGGGTGGTATTCTTCTGGGAATCAGACTGCTTGTCGAGACTCAGATAGCTCACATAGTTGTTGTAACCCAAGTTGGTATCGGTATTCACGTTCCATACACCGGCACTATCGATAGAGCAGTTGAACATAAAGGCTCCCATCACATTCCAGTTGCCATTGATATTCTCAGGTCGGGTGATTCTTCCACCAGTCTTCTCATCGTAGGTCACCTTATTGCTGATGCTATTGTTGGTGGTTGAGAAGTTGATGAAAGTCATAACACCTCTGTTGTGGTTCTGAACGAAATTGTTGTAGAACAACCGGAAGTTCTGAGTGAACGATGGCTTCAAGCCAGGGTTACCCTTCGAGATGTTCAGCGGGTCGCTGTTATCTGTGATATCAAGCAACTGAGAGATGCTTGGCTGAGAGGTGGTACCACGATAGTTTACACGCAGGTTGCTCATCTTTGAGAAGCGATAGCGGAAATCGAGGGTTGGACTCACATTCACCACATTGCGAACCGTATCTACATGCACTCCCTGATAATCCTGGATATACTTCGACTGCTGTGGCTGAACCATCACACCGAAGTTCAGGTTGTACTTCTGGCGGATGAATCGCATCATCACCTGGATATCATGGTTGTAGTTACGATACTCAGAGAAACGGCTCAATTCATCATCCCTGTAATCATTGAGGTTACCGGCAAACGGATTCAGGTAGCTATCCCAACTGCGATACTCATGATTGCCATTCATCGCATACTTGCTGAAATCGTAGGTGCTGCGGTCGCTCTTGGAGTAGCTGTAAGTAAACTTATAGCTGAACTGCAGGAAGGTAGCCTTCCAGAGCGGCTCACTATAGGTCAACTGACCCGCATAACTGTAATTCTTCGAAGGAGTCAGGTTATAGCGGTTGGTCTGATAAGTAGAGTCCTTACCCTCAGCTGTCTGTACGAGATAGAGCTTGGCATTGTTGAGCGAGATGCTCTTGCTGTCCTTATCCGTATATTTGGCATCCACACGGAAGGTGATGTTACGTCCCTTGTTGCCCAACTTGCGGTTAATCTGCAACATACCACGCACATTATTGTTCTCGGAATAGCTGATTCCCTGGGAAAGTTGTTTGTTCACCATAGCCTCAGCCTTCTCCAACTCATCAATACCTTCTTCAGAAAGAGGGTCTTTGGTGGTAATGGTATAAGGATCCTTGTTGTAAGAAGCCGACTGGCTGCCACTCAATCCATCGCTGGTACTCCAGGAGATGGAAGGACGGAAGAGGATATTGGTCATGGAATCAGGCATCCACTCCAATCGGATGTTACCATTCCAGCTGTTGCTGCGGGAGAAACTCTGGCTCAGGCTATTGCTGAAAGAGCTGCTGCTACCCATGAAGTTCTCGCTGGAACGACGGCTCCAAATATCGCCATCGCTGTGATTCCAGCGAAGTGATGTATTGAACTTGAATTTATTCTTCAGTTCGTAATTGTAGTTGGCAGCAATCATCTTGCTGGCATTCAAACCGTTGGCACCGCCCCAGAATCCTCTGCCAGGACCACCGCCGAATCCACGGTCGCTGGTGTTATTGGCATTGGCAAAAAGCATGAATCGGTTGTTATCATTGAAGTAACCACCCATACCACGCATATTGTAGCGGCTCTTGTTACCTACACCCAGGTCGATATTGGAAATCATTCCCTTGTTCATACCCTTCTTCACACCGAAGTCGAGCACGGTCTGTTCTTCTCCGTCATCAATACCGGTTACCTTAGAGAGATCACTCTTCTCATCGTATGCCTTGATTTTCTCGATGATGCTGGTAGGCAGGTTTTTCAAGGCAGTCTTGGTATCGCCCGTCATAAACTCCTTGCCATCTACGAGAATCTTCTTTACCTCCTTACCATTAATCTTGATAGTACCATCATCGCTCACCTCTGCACCCGGCAGACGCTTTACGAGTTCCTCAACTACCGAGCCTTCCGGTGTGCGATAGGCAGAAGAATTGTACACGAAAGTATCCTCCTTCAGAGTTACCTTCTGAGCCATAGCTGTTACCACTGCGCCTTTCAGCATGATAGCCTCAGCACCCAGCACAATCTTACCCATAGCCAGATCCTTGTTATCAGAAATTTGGATATGCTTCACAGTAGACTTATATCCTACACTCGAAATCTTGAGCAGATATTTGCCATTTGCCGGAGCGGTGACATGAAAGAGTCCGTTCTCATTACTGATGGCACCAGCTACATACGTGCTGTCGCTCTTAAGCAATTGAATCGTTACCTGCTCAATGGCTTCCTTGGTATCGCGGTCGGTAATCTGACCGGATATCAGTCGCTGTTGAGCAAAGGATGCCATTGCCATCAACAGCAGCAGCAGCGTTAGAATTGATTTTTTCATTCTTATTTTTAATTTGTTATTATTTCCAACTATGAGTGTTTTCACACATAATCGCTATGATATTCTATTATCATTTTTGTTACACGATTGTTTTGACGCGTTAAAAACGCCAAGGTTTAATGCATTATGAGAAAAAAAACGCTAATTTAGCAACTTTTTTTTTGTATTGTCTCCATTTTAGTGTATCTTTGCACAAAAATTAATACGTTAGAATGTTATGGAACAAAGAGTAATCATATCAACCCAACTGGAAAGCGAACTGGTAAGTGCACTTTCAGAATGTGAGCACGACAAGCTTTTTGTGCTTACTGATGCTACGACATTGGAACTATGCATGCCTGTATTGCAGAATTTTTACTGCATGAAGGAAGCCCATATCATCACTATTCCGGCTACCGACAGCCATAAAGACATCGAGAGTCTGATGATGGTATGGAAAGGACTGCAGGAGGGAGGAGCTTCACGCCACTCCTGTATGATTAATCTGGGCGGCGGCATGGTAACCGACCTGGGTGGCTTTGCTGCCAGCACTTTTAAGAGAGGTATCAACTTTATCAATATCCCTACCACCCTGCTGGCTATGGTAGATGCATCGGTAGGTGGAAAGACAGGCATCAACTTCGGCGGACTGAAGAACGAAGTAGGTGTGTTCAATGATTCTAAATTTGTTATTCTCGATACAGAGTTCCTGAAGACGCTCGATGCAGAAAACATCTGTTCGGGCTATGCTGAAATGCTGAAACACGGTCTGATTTCTACAGAAGCCATGTGGGAAGAACTGGTCAGCTTTGACCTCGACAAGCCTGATTTGAAGCAGCTGCAGCGCATGGTAGGCGACAGCGTGAAGGTAAAGGAGCGCATTGTAGAGCAGGATCCGCACGAGCAGGGCATCCGCAAGGCGCTGAACCTGGGTCATACTTTCGGTCATGCATTCGAGAGTTGGGCATTGAAGCGCAAGCCTATCCTGCATGGTTATGCAGTGGCATTCGGTCTGATTCCAGAACTCTATCTGAGTGTTGCCAAGACCGGATTCCCTACAGAGAAGATGCGCCAGACCGTAAACTTCATCAAGGAATTCTATGGTACATTGGATATTACCTGCGATGATTATGATGAACTGATAGAACTGATGCACCATGACAAGAAGAACCAGAATGGCATCATCAACTTCACGATGCTGGGCGGCATAGGCGATATCCGTATCAACCAGACTGCTACGACAGAAGAAATCAAGGAAGCACTCGATTTCTTCAGAGAAGGATAATTCAGCTAAAGAATATTTCTTCAGAGAATCCCTTTAAAGAAAGATAGAGCGCTTCGGCTTTCCGGTTTCGGTAAGCGGGAGTTGATTTACATGAAGGTATTCTCTAGGAATCCAATATTTATGATCAGATAAGAGGCGGCGAACAGTCGCCTCTATTTTTTTCATATCCTCATCTTCCGTCAAGAGGACAGCAATTTCTCCAAACTTCCCGTCTTTCTTCTTGGCTATCATGAAAGGTTTTTCGAGATAAGGCTTCAACAGAGCCTCAACCTCTTCTATCTGAATCTTGATACCTCCGCTGCAAATCACATTATCTTTTCTGCCTTTGATGCGAAAACGGAGTTTTTCCACCTTATTATATATATAGGATTCTATTTCCACAATATCGTTCGTTACCAGGGGCTCTGCACAGACCTGCGGAGCATCTATCACCAGACAACCTTCATCGGTCTGACTGATTCTGACACTATCGAAAGGCTGGTACCATTCACTAGCCTCAGCACCGTTAATTCTTCTCAGGGCAATATGCGAGAGCGTTTCGGTCATTCCGTAGGTACTCCAGATGGCAATATCTCCGGGAAGAGCCTTCAGTTTCTGTTCGAGAGCCTCATCTATGGCCCCGCCACCGATAATAAGATGACTGATGCGGCAGAGTCGATCCCGCTCTTCAGGAACCTGCAGGGTATTATAAACCTGCATCGGGACCATTGCAGCGAAGATAATCTCTTTATTTACATCTTTCAAAGGATGCACACTTGGGGATACAGAAATAAGATGGAGATGGCGCTCGATACTCCGCACCACCACCATCTTACCTGCAATATAATCGAGCGACATACAGAGCAAAGCACTGTCACCAGGCTTCAAACCCAAGAAATCACAGGTGATGCGGGCTGAGTTGAGCATTCGCTTCTTCTCCACCATCATCGGCTTGGGCTTTCCCGTGGAACCACTGGTATGCACCAGCACCCGGTCGCTATCGTTATTCCATTCTGAAAGGAAATCTTCTAAAGTCATTTTACTACAAACAGTTTGTCACCACGAATTTCCAAAGGCATCGGTATATTATCAGTAAAGAGCTGTCCGGTGCCCAAGCCTTGCGGCATCTTGACATTCGGACCATATACTTTAGCTGCATAATGAGCAATAGCATTCAGACCGATATTACTCTCAAGAGCAGAAGTAATCCAACTGCCGATACCTCGCTGGCTGGCCAACTGAATCCACTCGTTGCAACCATAGATACCCCCATGGAGCGAAGGCTTCAAGATGATATATTGCGGACGAATGGTATCAAGCAGAGCCTCTTTCATGCTTCTCACATTCACACCAATCAACTCCTCATCCAGGGCGATAGGGAGCGGTGTTTCGCGACAAAGCTGAGCCATCTTAGGCCACTGATGCTGCTTGATAGGCTGCTCTATCGAATGAATGTCATATTTAGCCAAAGCCTCTAGCTGACTCATTGCATTCTCCGGCAAAAAGCCACCATTGGCATCTACACGCAACTCAACCTGTTCCTTGGTATAAACATCACGTATGCGCTTGATGAGGTCGAGTTCCTTGAAGAAATCGATGGCACCAATCTTCAGTTTCACGCAATGGAAACCCGCCTGAAGCTTTTCCTCCAGTCGTGCCAGCATCTCCTCATAGGTTCCCATCCACACCAATCCGTTGATTGTGATACCTTCTTCACCTCTACCGAAAGGAGAGTCGAAGAGATTGACAAGATTCTCCATTCCCATAGGAACAGAGACTCCCGCCTCCTTCAGTATTTCGACAGAAGTCTTTCCCTCAGACAGATTCATTGCCCCCAGCTTCTTCTTCGCTTCATCAAAGAACAAAGCAAAGGCGGTTTCGAGACCGAAAGTAATGCTTGGATAAGCACGAATCATATCGTAAGGGATGCGTCCCATCTGCTCTACCATCTGACAAACCTGTCGCAGGGTCATCTCGTATTCCGGTTTGGCATCGCAACTGAGATCAGGGAGCGTAGCACACTCTCCCACTCCCTCTACTCCCGGCATTTCATCCGAGGTGAGAGTGAGATAATAACTGTGTCTCGTGGTATATACGCCACGAGACGTGCCTGCCGGCTGCTTGAAGTGGAGCGTGCGCTCCGAGATTTCTATCTTATACACTTTATTTAAATGTTAAGTGTTGAATGTTAAATGTTAAATTTTTCTTGCCACTTACTTCTTCTGTTTCAACTCATACAGATCCTTGCGGCGGTCGCGAAGATTTCTTACAGCACCGTAGGTATGAAGCTCATTCAAGAGATTCAGGTCAACATCTGATACGAGAATCATCTCGGTATTAGGTGTTGCCTCTGAACGCTTGCCATCGTTAGGGAAAGCAAAGTCGCAAGGGGTGAACACGGCGCTCTGGGCATACTGGATATCCATGTTATGAACACGAGGCAAGTTGCCCACACTACCCGCAATGGCTACATAGCACTCGTTCTCGATGGCACGCGCCTGGGCACATACTCTTACTCGGGAGTAAGCGTTCTGCGTATCGGTCATGAATGGAACGAAGAGAATCTGCATGCCATCATCCGCCATTAATCTTGACAACTCAGGGAACTCTACATCATAGCAGATCACGATACCAATCTTACCGCAATCGGTATCGAAGGTCTGGATATGGCTACCGCCACTCAATCCCCAGCACTTCTGCTCATCCGGGGTAACATGAATCTTCTCGTACATGTCTACGCTACCATCTCTACGGCAGAGGAAGCCCACATTATAGAGGGAATCGTCCTTGAGATAAGGCATACTACCCGTGATGATATTGATGTTGTAACTGATGGCCAACTCGCGGAAACGGTCACGGATTTCTTCGGTATACTGCGCCATCTTTCGGATGCTCTGCGCCTCACCCAAGTCATTGAAACGAGCCATCAAAGGCGCATTGAAATACTCAGGGAAGAGAATGAAATCGCTCTTGTAATCGCTCACAGAATCAACAAAGAACTCAACCTGTTCGAAGAGGTCATCCACCGAAGCGTATGGACGCATCTGCCACTGTACCAATCCGATTCTTACGGTAGGCTTGCGGTCTACATAAGAATCCGTAGGTGGCTGATAATAGATGTTATCCCACTGCAAGAGGGTGGCGCAGTGTTCGCTCTCCTCATCACTAGGAAGATAATTGCGAATCACGCGGCGCACATGGAAATCATTGGAAAGCTGGAAGGTAAGAACCGGGTCATAGATTTCACGGTTTCTTACATGCTCGATATACTCCTTAGGGCGCATCTTATCGGCATACTTGTGATAGTTTGGTATACGACCGCCAAACATGATAGCCTTCAGATTGAGCTTCTCGCAGAGTTCCTTGCGATACTCATACATACGGCGAGCCAGGCGCAAACCACGATAATCAGGGTGGATAAATACCTCGATGCCGTAAAGAATGTTTCCATTAGGATCGTGGGTATTGAAGGTTTCATTACCCGTAACCTGAGCATAGGTATGATCGCCCTTCACCATATTATAGTTGACGATGATAGAGAGCGCACAGCCCACAATCTTATCATCAACGATAATAACCACCTGTCCCTCAGGGAAGATAGTTATGAGTTTCTTAATCTGTTCTTTTGTCCAGAATACATCTGAGTCTGCGTAAATACGCTTAAACGACTTGGCAAGCTGATCGTAATCCTCCATGCGAAGGTTGCGCATGCCTACCTTTTCGATTTTTCGAGTTGGTTCCATAACAACTGTATTTTTATTATTATCTAAATCCGGGTGCAAAGATACAGCAAATTATAGATACGACAAAGAGTTTTCGCAAATAATTGACATTTACGAAAACTCTTTTCATGTATTTTTACAGCAAGAAAGCCTTTTGGCTTATAAATTAACGCTAAAACTTGGCATCTTCCTGCGGTATTGCCTCATCATGATCATCGAGATAGAGCAATTCCGTTGGATGATATTTACCACTTGCCACCGAGTATTCATCCAGGCGATAACGGGTCAGAATGCCACCGATGCCCAACATGGTATGAAAAGCCGAAAGACTACTCTGCACCTGTTTTGGTCGATTTTCTCCCAATGCCTTCAATATATCCGGATATTGTTTACTGAATCCAGCAGAAGTCCAGATGATGAAAGGCACATGCAGTTCGTAATCCGAAGCCTTCGGTGCTGCATGAAGGAAGAGGCTGCGCTCATCATCAAAGATATTCTCTCCATGATCGCTGGTATAGAGCATCGCTGATGTAGGCTGATCATATACCCCATCCGTCTTAGTCTGTACCCCCTCCCATTTCTGCAGACGTTCAATGATACCATGCAGGATATAATCGGTATATCGGATAGTATTATCGTAAGCATTCAACAAATCACGCCGATTCTCCGGTTTTGCCTCACTCCTGCTATCAGGCTTGAAGTAAGCGAAACTACGAGGATAACGCTCCTGATAATTGAAGTGAGAACCATAGGAATGAAGAACCACGAAGAGTTTGCGATAACGGTAATGGTAATGGGCAGACGAGGAAGCATCAGCCAATGGCAATATCTCATCCAGTTTCTGCAACAGATCCTCATCATAATGGTTGCCTTGCGAAGCATCCTCTTTCTTCAGGAAATAATACTCATCAGCCTGTTCTCCCAGAAAATCGATAAACGAATGATTGGGCAACTGGTTGCTGATAAACACTGTATGGAATCCGGCTTCCTTAAAGGCCGCCAGGATGCCTTTCTCATGAAAAAGTCGCTCAAAATCCTCGGCTGATGCAGCAGACAGAAGCATCGGTACACTCTTATGGGTGGTATTGCTCTGCGTTGTCACATTCGGGAAAGCTTTGATACCCGGTGTCTTGGAAAGCAGAGGATTGGTATTCCGAGGATAGCCGTAAAGACTGAAATTATGAGCTCGTGCCGTCTCTCCTACTACCATCACATACACCTCGGGAGCCGTGGCAGAATGCTCACTCCTGGCATCAAACTTAAAATCCCGGCTTACTTCCCTATAATTCTCTGAAGCCGCATTGCGTTCGAAAGCCAAATAGAGATTATAGCAAACGTTAACAGGATAAAGCTGATTGCGCATACGGTAACCATCCACCACCAGATAGCTTGCCAGCAGACAGAACAGTCCTATAGCCCCAATCTGCATTGCCCAATGGCGAACTCTCTGCTGGAAAGAAACCGACAACCGGCTATCTCTTCTGATATTGACACCCCCCAGGATAAGCAAAGGCAAATAAACCACAAACACACCTACCACGGCTGGTGCCAGATTATCGAGCAGCTCCATCGCCTCACCGGGATTGGTAGTTACGAGATTCAGAAACATATCTACTGCTATCACTCCCGTTCCGAAAAGATAAAGCAATACCAGCTGGAACGCAGCGAAAAAGACAAAGA
>ERZ791574.878-NODE-878-length-19122-cov-9.637908_pt1 | contig 19122 bp, 20 predicted proteins | sample MGYA00433098_ERZ791574 | MGnify/ENA primary metagenome ERZ791574 (study PRJEB30046, sample SAMN00791933) | human gut metagenome | study: EMG produced TPA metagenomics assembly of the A metagenome-wide association study of gut microbiota in type 2... | reverse complement strand
GCCGCCGAGGGCATAGCCGCCCACCGCCGCGATCGTCGGGATGGGGAACGCTTCGAGCTTGCGCATGACGTCGTTGCCCTGCTTGCCGAAGGCCTCGGCCTCCTCCTTGCTGAGCTCCTTCATCTGCGCGATGTCCGCGCCGGCGACAAAGGACTTCTCGCCCGCGCCGCGGACGATCAGGCAGCGGATCTCACTTAAGTCCACCGCGTCGAGCGCGGCATCGAGATCGGCGAGCACCTGAGAATTGAGCGCGTTGAGCGCCTTCTCGCGGTCAATGATGAGATAGGCAATGTTGCCCTTGGGTTCATATTTGACAAAAGACATCGTGTGTCTCCTCCTGTCTTCTTCAACTCCCCCCTATTATATGGGCGGCAAGGCATATTTGCAAGAGAAAAATCACTTTTTTCAAAAAAGTTTCACACTTTTCCAGTGTCATTGCAAGAAACGTTGCATTTTTAATGATCTTTTCTCCCAATGCAGCAACTCTTGTATAAAATTTTTAAAATGACTTGTCTCTTGCACCAATTTTCGATATGATAGGCTTTAATTATAGGAAAACGAGGTTCATTCTATGCGAATGCGCAAAAAGAAAAACCTGCTTCCCCGCATGGAGCGGTGCGGGGCGTATCAGATCAAGGACCCCTACGAGCGCAAGGGCCGCTGGCACGACTTGATGCCCGAGGCGAAGGAGATCCGCGTGGAGCTCGGCTGCGGCAAGGGCCGCTTCACCGTCGAGACGGCCGCGGCGGAGCCCGACGTGCTGCTCATCGCGGTCGAAAAGGTGCCCGACGCGATGGTCGTCGCGATGGAGCGCGCGGCGAAGGCAGAGCTGCACAACGTCTTCTTCATCGACATCGACGCCAACCAGCTGCCCGAAATTTTCGATGCAGGCGAGGTCGACCGCATCTATGTCAACTTCTGCGACCCGTGGCCTCCCAAGCGGCAGGCCAAGCGCCGGCTGACGCACGGCAATTTCTTGAAGCTCTACCGCAAGGTGCTCAAGGACAACGGCCAAATTCATTTCAAGACCGACAACGACCCGCTGTTTGAGTGGTCAATCGAGGAGATCCCGCAGTTTGGCTTCGAACTCTCTGAGGTCACACGCGATCTGCACGCGAACGGACAGCGCGGCGTGATGACCGACTACGAGGCCAAATTCTATGCCGAGGGCAAGAACATCAACCGCTGCGTCGCCACGATGCAGCCGTGGGAAGAGCCCGAGGAAGAGGATATGCCCGAAGAGGCGGACGAAACGGCTGAATAAAAGGAAGGCTTTCAGCCTTCCTTTTTGCTTTCTTCCAGATACGGCGAATACATCATCACCGCGTCGTTCACGGCGACAGGCGTCTCCGCGAGCAGATTGCCCTGCAAATCCAACGTCTGCCGGTAGAGCTCATTGTGGCGGATGTAGCCGCCCCAGTACTGCGCGCGCATCTCATGGCTGCGCTCGACGACCGCATAGCGCTCGGTCGGCTCGGCGCTCACGCGCCACTCGCCCTCAAGGTCTGTTTTGCCGACGCGGACGCGCATCTGATAGGTGTCCTGTGTGTCGTTGCGGATCATCAGGTCAAGATAGGGGTAAAAGCAGGTCGCACCGCTGCCGAACGGCTGCGTGCGGTTCGCGTCGGGAAAGACGTCGTAGCCGTGGCGGTGGCGCTCGACGACCGTGAGCGGCGTGTGCAGCGTCATCCAGTAGATGAGGTTTGAGAGCTGGCAGAGCCCGCCGCCCGTCGCGGCCAGATACCCGCCGTTGCGCAGGATCATACCGGGCAGATACCCCTTCCCCGCCGTCGGCTTTCCGATGAGATACCAGTAGCTCATCGTTTCACCGGGGCGCAGCAAAAGCCCGTCGAGCCGCGCACAGGCGAGGCGGAGATTCGTCACCTTGTTGCGCTGGAGCTGCATGTCGACGTCCTTGAGCTTTCGCATGAGCGGCGTATGGTGGGAAAACGCCGGATATGCTAAGTCTTCCCCGCTGCGCTCGCGCGCAAAATGCTTCCGCATCGAAAGCCATCTGAGTTTTCGCTGCGCGCTGAAATACGCGCCGCCGAGCTTCAGCCGCAAATTAGAGCGTTTTTTCGGTTCGCGGACGGTCATATGCTTCCCTCCCCTGTTTTTCTGCTTTTATAGACGCAAAACGGCGGGAAAAAGTTCCAACATTTTCTTATTTCAGGCTCATCACGTAGATTTGACACGGGTTCCACTCGTCCCAGAGCGTCGGGAATACCTCAAACTCGCCAAAACCGAGGGCGAGATAGAAGCGGTTCGTCGCGTCGTACTCAGGGTACTTCCCCATCTGCACGGTCTTGACCTGCAAAAACGAGTAGCCAAGCTCCTTCGCCCGCTGCTTCGCTGCGGCAAAGAGCATCTTGCCGACGCCGCGGCGGTGGTATTCTTTCAGCACGCCCATGACATAGAGTTCCGCCGTATCCCTCCCCGTTTCGGCAAGGTAAAGGAAGCCGACGGCGTTCTCGCCGTCGAACGCGGCGAAAAACGGCTGCTTAACACTCTTTTCGATGTATTCCTCGCGCGCCTCTGGAATGCCAAACCAGTCGGGCAGCGATTCTAAAATCAAGCGCGTAATGCGCCGCTTTTCATCGGGAGTCGTAATTTCTCTGATCTCCATAGTTCTCTCCATAGATTTCATTTGCAAAAAAGCGGTATGGCATTGCCATACCGCTTTTTGATGTACGTTACCGCTGGCCCTTGTCGTAGGGGATGCCCTCGGCCTTGGGGGCGCGGGAGCTCTTGGACGTGAACGCCAGCACGAGCAGCGTGACGATATACGGCAGCATGCGGTAGAGATGGGCGCTGATGCCGATCTCCGCCAACATGAAGACGCCGTCGCCGTTGATGTCGATGCTCGCATAGCTTGCCGCGATGCACTTGAAGAGGCCGAACAGCAGCGAGGAGACCGCGATATTCACGGGCTTCCAGTTGCCGAAGATCATAACGGCCAGTGCGAGGAAGCCGAAGCCCGCAACGTCGCCGTTCGAGGCGCAGTTTGCCGTTGTCAGCGCATAGACGAAGCCGCCCATGCCCGCGAGCGCGCCGGAAATGGTCGTGCCCGCGTAGCGCATCTTGTAGACGTTGATGCCCAGCGAATCCGCCGCCTGGGGATTTTCGCCGCAGGCGCGCAGGCGCAGGCCGAAGCGCGTCTTATAGAGCAGGATCGACAGGATGATGAAAAGCAGGATGCAGACGTAGGTCGCAAGGTAGACCTTGTTGACGAACGTCTCGCCGAAAAAGCCGAGGTCGGTGTTCTTGTCGATGCCGAGCGTAGACTTTTTGATCATGAACCAGCTCGCCGCGTCGCCCGTGAGCATCTGCAGCGTATTCTGGTTGGCGATGATGCGGATGAAGAACAGCACCAGTGCGGGGGCCATCAGGTTCAGCGCCGTGCCACCGATGGTCTGGTCGGCACGCAGGTTGATAGAGGCAAAGCTCAGAAGCAGCGAGAACAGCGCGCCGAAGGCCGCCGCGACCAGCATCGTGAGAAGCTCCACGCCCTGCAGCGCGACCCAGTTGCCGCTCTGCTTGAGGGAGAGGATGGCGTCGCTCGTCTGCAGAATGCGCACGAACCAGACGCCGATGAACGCGCCGAAGACCATGATACCTTCGAGCGCCAGGTTGATGATACCGCTGCGCTCGGCGAACACGCCCGCAAGCGCCACGATCATCAGAGGGACGGCATAAATGAGCGTCTGCTGAATGAGGAATGTCATTTCGCGTCGCCTCCTTTCTCCGTTTCCGCTTGTGCACCGGCTGGTGCGGAAGCTGCCGCCGGGGCGGGCTCCGCGTTGGCATCCGCGCCGTCGTCCTTCTTTTTGCCGAGCTTGCCGATCCACATCTTGATGACCAGCGAGAAAGCGCTCAGATACACGATGACGGCGATGATGACGTTCGTGATGTACTCGTTATAGGCCGTCAGGTTCGTCAGCTGCAGGCCCGAGATATCGAGCATCGACATGAACAGCGCCGTGAAGATGATGCCGATGGGGTTACAGGAGGCGAGCATCGCAACAGGGATGCCGTTGAAGCCGATGGCAGGGAGCGACTGGTACGTGGACCAGAAGAACTCTGTGTTGCCGGAGAGATAGTAGAGCGAAGCGCCCGCCGCGCTCAGTCCGCCCGCGATCGCCATGGAGATGACGATGTTACGCTTGTCGGCGATACCGGCGTAGCGCGCGGCATGACGGTTGGAGCCGCAGGCTTTGAGCTGATAGCCGAACGTCGTCTTGGACATCATCACGTAAACGGCGATTGCAAAGACGATGGCGATGAGGATGCCGCCGTTGACCTGGGAGTTCGGGAAGAGCTTGTCAAGGCCCATCTTTGCGGTGGCGACGCCATTGTAGGTCGTCTTGTAGATGTAGCCGGTCTTGGTGGACTCGGTGACGTTCTTAAAGTTGCTGATATCAAAGAGCCACGTGACGAGGTTCGCCGCGATCCAGTTCGTCATGATGCAGGCGAGCACCTCGTTGATGTTGAGCAGGGCCTTGAAAAGGCCGGGGATCGCGCCCCAGATCGCGCCCGCGAGCGTGCCGCCGAGGAAGGCGAGCAGCCAGATGAGCGTGGTGGACATCGTCTCGGACGGAAGACCGAGGGCGATGGAGAGCGACACGAGCGTACCGATGAGATACTGGCCCGGCGCGCCGATGTTGAAAAGGCCTGTTTTATACGCCATGCCGACGGAAAGGCCCGTCATGATGAGCGGCGCGGCACGGAAGAGCATGTTGCCGATATTCGTCGGGTTGAAACCCCACGTCAGCGTGCCGGAGGCGTCGCGTCCCGTGGAGAACAGGCCGCCGAACACGATGCGGATGCCGTCCCACGCCGAGGAGAGCGAGAGGTTCGGGCTCGTGAGACCGACGATCAAAATGACGATGCTGCCGACGGCGAGGCCGATCAGGATCGAGAGGACGGACGCTGCGACGGTCTTAAAGCCTTCGCTTTGCAGGAAGTGTTCTTTTTTCATACGGCCGCCTCCTCCTTCGCCATGCGCTTGGCGCCGGCCATGTAAAGGCCGAGCTCTTCGACGGTGGTTTTCTTCGGGTCGAGCTCGCCGACGATCTCACCCTCGTACATGACGAGGATGCGGTCAGAGAGGCTCATGACCTCGTCCAGCTCGAGCGAGACGAGCAAAATCGCCTTGCCGCGGTCGCGCTCGGCGACGAGCTGGCTGTGGATGAATTCGATGGCGCCGACGTCAAGGCCGCGCGTGGGCTGCACGGCGACGATGAGGTCCTTGTCGCGGTCGACCTCGCGAGCGATGATGGCCTTCTGCTGGTTGCCGCCGGACATGGAACGCGCGCGCGTAATCGCGCCCTGGCCGCTGCGCACGTCGAACTTGTCGATCAGGTAGTTGGCATAGTCGCGCACAGCCTTGTTGTTGATAAAGCCGTGGTTTTCAAAGCGCGGCTCGTTGAAGCGCTGGAGCACCATATTCTGCTCGAGTGTGAAGTCGAGCACGAGGCCGTGCTTGTGGCGGTCTTCGGGAATGTGGCTCATGTGCTCGCCGCGGTGGCGGATAGAGGCATGAGAGATATCCTTGCCGCAGAGGGTGATCGTGCCGGAGGACGGCTTATCAAGGCCTGTCAGGCCGTAGACAAGCTCCGTCTGACCATTGCCGTCGATACCGGCGATGCAGACGATCTCGCCCGCGCGGACGGTGAAGGAAACGTCGTTCACGGCGTTGCGCTTCTGCACGTGGGAGTGGACGCAGAGGTGGTCGACCTTCAAGACCTCGCCCGCAGGCTTGGCCTCGTCCTTCGTGACCTCAAGCTGCACGGGGCGGCCGACCATCATGTTGGAAAGCTCCTGCTTGGTGGTCTCGCTCGTGTTGACCGTGCCGATGTACTTGCCCTTGCGCAGAACGCTCACGCGGTCGGAGACCTCCATGATCTCGTTGAGCTTGTGGGAGATGAACAGGATGGATTTGCCTTCGCGGGCAAACTCCTTCATCGTGGCCATGAGCTCTTCGATCTCCTGCGGGGTGAGCACCGCGGTCGGCTCGTCGAAGATGAGGATCTCGTTGTCGCGATACAGCATCTTCAGAATTTCGACGCGCTGCTGCATGCCGACGGTGATATCCTCGACCTTGGCGTCAAGGTCGACATTCAGGCCGTAGCGCTTCGAGATCTCCTCGACCTTTTTGCGCGCCTCTTGCTTCTGCAAAAAGCCGCACTTCGTCGTCTCCGCGCCGAGGATGATGTTATCGAGCACCGTGAACACGTCCACCAGCTTGAAATGCTGGTGCACCATGCCGATGCCGAGCGCGGTGGCGTCGTTCGGGTCCTTGATGGACACGACCTTGCCGTCCTTTTTGATGATGCCCTCCTCCGGCTGATAAAGGCCGAAGAGAACCGACATTAAGGTCGATTTTCCCGCGCCGTTTTCACCGAGCAGGGCATGGATCTCGCCCTTTTTGAGCTGTAAGGTGATGTTGTCATTGGCGATAATACCGGGGAATTTCTTCGTGATATTCAGCATTTCGATCGCATACTGATTCTCCAAGTTTTTTCGCCCTCCTTCCGTTTTGATGGCCCGCACGCGCTGCGCTGCGAGGACGGAAACCATAATTACATTATACTATATCACGTTTTCCGATGAAAAGCAAAAGATTTTCTCATGTCTTTCCCTGTCAGAAATGTGAAAAAGAACGGAAGACCGAAGTCTTCCGTTCTTTTATGTATGCGCTATTGGGAATTAGCCGCCGATGTAGTTGACGTTGACGTTGCTCAGGCCGGCGGTGGAGGGGTCAGCCATCTTGTCATTGTTGTCGATGGTGATGTTGCCGTTGAGGACCTTCTGGAAGAGGTCTTCATAGTCGGCAACGGAGAAGTTCTCCATGGACCAGGTAGCGGTCGGCAGGCCAACAGCGTTCTCGGTGACACCGAGAGCGGTCTTAACGCCACCAATCTCGGAGAAGGTGCCGTCGTAGACCTTGGCGATGGCCCACTCGGCAGCGTCGCTCAGGCCCTTCATAGCGGAGGTGACGACAGTCTCGGACTCGCTGGACTGGTCGACGTCGACGCCGACGACCTTGCCGTCCTCAGCGGAAGCGGCAGCGGCGACGGACTGGAACATGGAACCGCCGCAGGCGAAGACGATCTCAGTGCCGTTGGAGTACCAGCCGGAGACCATGGTCTGCAGCTCGGGGGAAGCCTGGAAGGAAGCGCCGTACTCCCAGGAGTAGTTCAGGTCGACGGTCTTATCCATTTCCTTAGCAGCGTCGTTGGCGCCCTGAGCAAAGCCCCAGCCGTAACGGATGCAGGCGGGGTTCGTGCCGCCGCCGCCGCCGGTGAAGCCGAGCTTCTCATAGCCTTCCTTGACGACAGCGTAACCGGCGAAGTAGCCGCACTGCTCTTCGCAGAATGCAACAGCCGCGACATTGGAGAGATCATTACCGTTCTCGTCCGCAACAGGGTCACCATCAATGAAAACGAAAGAAGTGTCGGTGAATTCAGCCGCAGCTCTGGCGAGGGCAGCACCCTGCATGAAGCCGGCGCAGACAACGACCTTAGCGCCGCCGTCCACGGCAGCCTTCATGGCGTCGTAACGGTCATCATCGGTCGCCTGATCGCCGTTGGCGGGCTGATAGTACTTGTAGCTCAGGCCGTTGTTGGCGGCATAGAGCTTCACGCCGTCGAAGGTGCCCTGGTTGAAGGACTTATCCTTCAGCTGGCCGACGTCGGTGACGAAAGCGACTTCATACTTGCCGTCCTCGGACGTCATGTTGTCGTCGATATCGTCAGGATTGGTGTAAGTGGTGGTCCCGCCCTGCTGATCGTCAGTGTTGTTGGCATCCTGGTTGTCGTCGGTCTTCTTATCACCGCAGGCAACGAGGGACAGAACCATGACGAGAGCGAGAAGCAGCGCAAAAAACTTCTTCATTCTTCTATCCTTCCTTATTTTTCCGGTCGGCGGCGGGCCGCTCTCCGGTTTATTTTGAAGTGCGGACGCACTTCGTCTAACAGTATAGCAAAAGCAAAGGGGAGAATCAAGTCCGATTCTCCCCAATTTTACTTTTTTTGTGATAATTGATGGGATTCTTTACAAAAAGTCCACACTTTTTACACGTTATTTTCTCAGTCGAGCTTCAGGTCGCCGTCCTTGACCCAGCCGAGGCGTCGGCAGACCATATTGATGAGCGGAGCAAGGATGGCGGGCAGCACGATGGCGACGAGGATGAGGCCCAGCCAGTCAAAGCCCGTTGGGCTCATGGCCGCCGCGCCCTTGGCGACAGCCTCCTCGCTCGGGGAGACCCAGCCCGTCCACACGCCGATGAGGCCGCACAGGCCGCAGGTGCCCATACCGGAGTTGATGGCCGCGCCGTTCATTTGCAGACGGAACAGGCAGGTGGCAATGGGGCCGGTAATGGCGGAGGTGACGGTAGGGGCGATCCAGACGCGGGGGTTTTTCACGATGTTGGGCATTTGCAGCATGGAGGTGCCGAGGCCCTGGCTCACCAGACCGCCCCAGCCGTTCTCCCGAAAGCTCATAACGGCGAAGCCTACCATCTGAGCGCAGCAGCCGGCCACAGCCGCACCGCCTGCCAGACCGGTGAGACCCAGTACGGAGCAGATGGCGGCGGAGGAGATGGGCAGGGTCAAGGCCACGCCTACCAAAACGGACACCAGAATACCCATCAGGAAGGGCTGAAGCTCCGTGGCCTTCATGATGACCATACCGAAGGCGCTGGCGGCGGTACCGATGGGCGGGGCGATAACATAGGCCGTGCCAACGCCGATGAGGGTGGTGACGATGGGAGTCACCAGAATGTCGATCTTCGTTTCTTTGCTGACGGCCTTGCCGCACTCCGCTGCGATGATCGCCACGAACAGCACGGCCAAGGGGCCGCCCGTGCCGCCCAGCAGGTTGCAGGCGTAACCCACAGCCGCCAGAGAGAACAGCACCAGCGGAGGCGCCTGTAAGGCGTAGCCGATGGCAATGGCCATGGCGGGACCGCTCATAAAGGAGGTCAGGCCGCCGATGGTGTAGGGAACCTTTTCCCCGATCTGGGCGGTGAGGAAACCGATGTGGAACTGCGTGCCCAGCGTGTTGAGGATGGTGCCGATCAGCAGGGAGCAGAACAGGCCCTGTGCCATAGCGCCCAGGGCATCAATGCCATAGCGCTTGGCGGAAAAAACGATGTTTTTGCGCTTCAGGAATGCGTTTACCTTTTCCATGAGAATACTCCGTATCGATCAAAAATAGTGTGTCAGACTGGTGTCTTGACACCTGTCCAACACACTATACACGGAATCGGTATGCTTGTCAACAGAAAGTTTTATCCCTCCAGCAGGAAGCCTGCCTGCCGCAGGGCGTCCAGTACCCGCCGGTAAGCGTCCTCGCTGGGGCAGAGCAGCGTGTGAAGGTGGATGCCGCCGGTGAGAACGGAGAGAGGCTGAGCGGTGTGGCTCCGGGCGATGAACTGGGCCACATCGTATCGGCTGGAAAGCTGCAAGGGGCCGGTGAGCTGGCCGTAAAGAGGGTGTTCCACGATCACGTCCACCACGGTGCAGCCATTGTCCACCATAGTGTTCAGCTCTGCCTCCATGCCTGCCTCGTCATGGCGGACAGCTACCCGGCGGGTGAGACCGGCTGCGGCGGCATTTTGCAGGCAGTACCCCCGGGGGGTGGCAAAAATGTCTGCGCCTCCGGCCCGCAGCAAGGCAATGTCTCCTACGATGATCTGACGGCTGACGGACAGTTGGCCTGCCAGCGTCGAGGCACTGACCGGTTGAGCAGACTGCCGCAGCAGCTTCAAAATCGTTTCTCTGCGTTCCTCCGCGTGCATACGATACCCCTTTCAAACTTGTCTTGACAGCAGTATACCACGGGGAAGCGGCTTTGAAAAGAGGCGGAGAGAAAAAACCGCACGTCCAAACGGACGTGCGGTTTATGCTGCGAAAATGGAAAACAGCAAAGGCTTCATGCCAGATGGAAAGGAACCATGTGGACTTTACTCCCTCGCATCTCCCGTCCCACTCGCGTCAGAATCCGGCGAAGCAAATCTGACGCGAAAGAGGAGGAGCAAGGAAGAAAACGAGGGTTTCGCCGTCAGGTGGAAACGGAGTGTACGAACTTTGCTCCGACGTTTAGCCTCCCAGATACGCCTTCTTGATGGCGGGAGAGGCCAGCAGTTCCGCGCCTGTGCCGGTGGTGACGATCTTTCCGGTTTCCAGCACATAGCCCCGGTCAGCCACGGACAGGGCCGCCTGTGCATTCTGCTCCACCAGCAGGATCGTGGTGCCGGCCTTGTGGAGATTTTTGATGATGTCAAAGATCTGCTCCACCAGAATGGGGGCCAGGCCCATGGAGGGCTCATCCAGCATCAGCAGCTTGGGGTTGGACATCAGTGCCCGGCCCATGGCCAGCATCTGCTGCTCGCCGCCGGAGAGGGTGCCGGCCACCTGCTTGCGGCGTTCTTTCAGGCGGGGGAACTGTTCAAAGACCCGCTCCATATCGGCGTCGATGTTGCCGCCCCGGCGGGAGAAAGCGCCCATGTCCAGATTTTCCTGCACGGACATCTGGAGGAAGATCCGCCGTCCCTCGGGGACCAGCGCCAGTCCCTTGGAAACAACCTTATGGCTGGGTACATGGTTCAAAGGCTCGCCCATGAACTCGATATGGCCGGTCTTGCTGTGGAGCAGGCCGGAAATGGTGTTCAGAGTGGTGGACTTGCCGGCGCCGTTGGCACCGATCAGGGTCACGATCTCGCCCTCATTGACCTCAAAGGAGATGCCCTTGATGGCGTGGATGCTGCCGTAATAGACGTTGATATCGTCAACCTTTAAAATGGTGCTCATGCTCACGCCTCCTTCTGTTTGCCCAGGTAGGCCTCGATGACCACCGGGTTGGACTGGATCTCTTCGGGGCTGCCCTTGGCGATGACACGGCCGAAGTTCAGCACGCAGATGCCCTCGCAGATGTTCATGACCAGATTCATGTCATGCTCAATGAGCATAATGGCGATCTGGAACGTATCCCGGATCTTACGGATGTTCTCCATCAGCTCCGCCGTTTCGGAGGGGTTCATACCGGCGGCAGGTTCGTCCAGCAGCAGCAAGGAGGGGTTGGTTGCCAGCGCCCGGACGATCTCCAGACGGCGCTGGGCGCCGTAGGGCAGGGAACCTGCCTTTACGTTTGCCAGATCCTCCATGTGAAACAGGCTCAGCAGCTCCAGCGCCCGCTCGTGGGCCACCTTTTCCTCCTTCCAGAAGCTGGGGAGGCGGAAGATGCCGCTGACCATGTTGTATTTCATCTGAGCGTCCATCGCCACGGTGACGTTTTCCTCCACCGTCAGGTCATTGAACAGGCGGATGTTCTGGAAGGTACGGGCGATACCAGCCCGGTTCACCTGAGCGGTGGTCATGTTGTGGGTGTCCTGCCCGTCCAGAAGGATGGTGCCGTGGGTAGGCTGATACACCTTGGTCAGCAGGTTGAACACCGTGGTCTTGCCTGCGCCGTTGGGACCGATGAGACCGGCGATCTCCGTCCGGCCGATCATGAGGTTGAAATCGTCCACGGCCTTCAGGCCGCCGAAGGTGACGCCCAGATTGATGCAATTGAGGATGGGACGCTTGCCGATGTCACGCTCCGGGATCACAGCGCCGGAGGGGACGGGAACCAGTTTTCCGAACATATCAGGCAGCCTCCTTTTCTTCCTTCTTGCCAGGCTTGAGCCGGGCGAAGAAACTTTGCAGCGTGGGGTTGTGAGTCGCCAGCATGACGAGGATCAACACGATGGCGTACACCAGCATCCGGTAGTCGGCGAATTCCCGGAGGGCCTCCGGCAGGATGGTCAGCGCCGCGGCAGCTACCAGGCTGCCCCAGATGTTGCCAAGACCGCCCAGCACCACGAACACCAGCACCAGGATAGAGGTGTTGAAGTTGAATTTAGCGGCCTGGAGAGAGGAATAGTTCAAGCCGTACAGCGCACCGGCGGCACCGGCCAGAGCAGCGGAGGTGACGAAGGCCATGAGCTTGTACTTGGTGGTGTTGATGCCGATGCTGGAGGTGGCGATGCGGTTGTCCCGCAGGGCCATGATAGCCCGCCCGGCCCGGCTGTGCTTCAGATTCAGCACGATGAACAGCGTCACCATCACCAGAATGAAACCGGCGGTGAAGCTGGCGATGGTCTTGACGCTGGCGGTACCCTGCGCACCTTTGATGATGGCGATGCCGGTGTCGCTGAGGCCCAGATCCTCCACAGTTTTGTTGCCGGTGAGGTTGAAGAGGATATGGAGACCATTTTCATCATGGCCCACGATGAGGCAGGTCACCAGCTCCTTGATGATCTCGCCGAAGGCCAGAGTCACGATGGCCAGATAGTCGCCCTGGAGCCGCAGCACGGGAGAACCCACGATGAAGCCGGCGATGGTGGCGAACAGCGCGCCCACGATCATGGCGATGGTCAGCCGCAGACCGGCGGAGGGGACCACATCCAGCAGGCTTTGAGAAGCGATGACGCCCGCGAAGGCACCTACGCTCATAAAGCCCGCATGCCCCAGACTCAGCTCACCAAGGATGCCCACCGTCAGGTTCAGGGACACAGCCATAGACATATAGCAGCAGATGGGGACCAGCAGGCCGGTCATGGAACGGTTCAGAACACCGGCCTTGCTGAGAGCGGTCATCACAAGGAAAAAGATGACCATGCCCAGATAGGTGGAGAAATTCACCACATTGGTTTTACTGATCTTTCGTTGTTTCATCCTGCTCACCTTACACTTTCTCGGGCACGATCTTGCCCAGCAGACCGGCCGGCTTCACCAGCAGGACCACGATCAGAACGGCGAAAACGATGGAGTTTGCCAGCTGGGTGGAAATATAGGCCTTGGCCAGGGCTTCGATGATGCCCAGCAGCAGGCCGCCCAGGAATGCACCGGGGATAGAGCCGATGCCGCCGAACACGGCGGCGGTGAACGCCTTGATGCCGGGCATGGAGCCGGTGGTGGGCATCAGAGAGGTGTTGAAGGAGCACAGCAGCACACCGGCAATGGCTGCCAGAGCGGAGCCGATGGCAAAGGTGGCAGAAATGGTAGAGTTGACATTGATGCCCATGAGCTGGGCCGCGCCCTTATCCTCAGAGCAGGCCCGCATGGCCTTGCCCATCTTGGACTTGCTGACGAAGGTGGTCAGCGCCAGCATGATGACAACGCAGGCGGCGATGGTCAGCAGAGAAATGTAGGAAATGGTGAGCTGGCCGTTGAAGAGCTGCACAGCACCTGTCACTACGGGAGGATAGGTCTTGGCGGCGGCCTTCCAGATCAGCAGAGCGGAGTTCTGGAGGAAATAGCTGACGCCGATGGCTGTGATCAGCACTGCCAGAGAGGGGGCGGAGCGCAGAGGCGCATAGGCCAGCCGCTCGATCACGATGCCGAGGACGGTGCAGGCGATCACCGCCAGCAGGGTGGCCACGATGGGAGGGAGATTTAAATAGTACATGGAGCAGAAGGAAACATAGCCGCCGATCATAATGATGTCGCCGTGGGCGAAGTTCAGCATCTTGGCGATGCCGTATACCATGGTGTAGCCCAGAGCGATGATGGCGTAAATGCTGCCCAGGCTGATGCCGCTGATCAAATAGGACAGAAATTCCATGGGGCAATACCTCTTTTCTCTTTATAGAATATGGAGTGGAGCCTTCCATGACAGAAATACGGGCGGAGGGAGCGCCTCTGCCCAGATTTCCGCCATGGAAACAGCGGAAGAGGACAGGGACCTGAACGCCGCAGGGGGCAGCCGGGGAAGGCCCCGGCTGCCGGTCCTTGCGGTCAGCGTTCAGGTGTGAGACATTAAGCCTCGGGCAGGACGTACTCGCCGTCCTTGATGACATAAGCGGTAGGAGCCTTGGAGACCTGACCCTCAGCGTTCCAGGTCATGTCCTTGCCGGTGAGACCGGAGTAGGAGATCTGGGTCATCTGAGCCACCAAAGCCTCGCAGATATCGGCGCTGCTCATATCAGCGGTGCAGCCGGCCTTTTCCAGAGCTTCCTTGACAATGTAGACGCCGTCGTAAGCGTCAGCGGCGAACTGGTTGGGCTGCACGCCGTTGGCGGCAACATAGGCATCCACGAAGGACTTGGTCTCAGGAACGGTAGCGGAGAAGGGAGTCAGGAGCATCAGGCCCTCAGCCAGAGAGGGATCGAAGCCTTCCATGGTCAGGATGCCGTCCATGCCGTCCACACCGAAGAAGGTGGGGGCGTAGTCCATGGCCTTGGCCTGGGCGAAGATCACGGAGGCGGGCTGATAGTAGATGGGGAGGAAGATGAGATCAGCGCCGGCATTCTGCGCACCGGCCAGCTGGACGGAGAAGTCAGAGGCGGTATCGACGGTGAAGGTGCCCTGATAGACAACGGAGAGGCCCTTGCTGTCGGCTTCTTTCACGAAAGCGTCGCGGACGCCCTGAGAGTAAGCGTCGTCATTGCGGTAGATGATGGCGATTTTGGCGTCGGCATAGTTTTCAGCCATGTAGGCGGCAGCGCCAACACCCTGGTTGGGGTCGGTGAAGCAGACCTGGAACACGTTGTCCTTATTGGCGGTCACGTCGGTGGAGGAGGCGGAGGGGGTCAGCATGAAGGTGCGGTCATTGCAGCAGACATCGGCCACGGCGATGGACGCGCCGGTGGTGGTGGGGCCAACCAGGACCTGCATACCCCAGTCCATCATGGTGTTGTAGGCGTTGACGGCCTTCTCGCCGTCGGCCTCGTCGTCCTGCTTCTGGAACTCGAACTTGATCTTGGAATCGCTGGCGTTGATCTCATTGACGGCCAACTCCGCGCCCTGCGCCACGGCCATGCCGTAGATGGCGTTGTCGCCGGTCAGGGGGCCGGAGGTGCCGACCTTGAAGGTCTGGACGCTGTCGCCGGAGGTGGGGGCGGAGGTGCCGGTATCGCCGGAATTGCCGGAGTCCTTGGAGCCGCAGGCGGCCAGACTGAACACCATCGTGGCGGCCATAACAAAGGCAAACAATTTCTTTTTCATATTGGATCTCCTTTTCATCAAAACGAAATCAGATTTATATGGGGCTTTCTCCGCTCCGCCGGCCGTGCGGAATACGGGGGAAGTCATACAAAAAAGCGGCCCCGCCACTGGCGGAGCCGCTTTACTGTATCAAACAGTTAAATCGCTAACTCACAACACCAGGGCACATTTACTTTCTGAATGACCAAGCCTACTACCAGTACCAGAATCGCAATAATAATCGCGATCATGGCGATGGCACGCAGGCCCAGAATCATAATCAGGCCAAAAATAATAATGGACGCCATAATAATGGCGTCCATAATAGCGATCATAGCAGTATTGGCAGTATGAGAAGTGCGAGCGGTATGTGCGCAGGAAGAATCAGCGTTCGCACTGGGAGCGGACGCAGAAGTATTCATCATTTCCATGTTGTAAAAACGATTGAACATCATCTGAATCGCTCCTTTCTGCCTGAATTATGGGCTTATTGTAATCCTGCGGAATCAAATTGTCAACAGGAAAGCACATGTGAAAATGGATAAAGATGAGGGAGAAGGCATAAAAACTGAGGGCGTTTTATACAAAATTCCGGCGTGAAGGCTGTTCCCTCTGAGATTTTGTGAGAAAGACAAATGGCCGCGGCAGGAAATATAAGGGGAGAGAACCGCTTGCGGACAGACCCGGAACGCGGTATAATGCAGGCAGATCAAAACAGGAGGGAACCTATGTTTGCTTTTAACCATTTTAATTTTAATGTGACGGATCTGGAGCGGTCTATCGCTTTTTATCATGACGCGCTGGGGCTGGAGCCGGTCCGCAGAAAGGAAGCGGCGGACGGCAGCTTCATCCTCACGTTTCTGGGGGACGGGAAAACGGAGTTTCAGCTGGAGCTGACCTGGCTCCGGGATCATCCCCAGAAATACGATCTGGGCGAGTGCGAATTCCACTTGGCTCTGGCGGTGGAGGATATGGAGAAGGCCCACGCTCTCCACGAAAAGCTGGGCTGCATCTGCTACGAGAACCCGGCCATGGGTATTTACTTTATCTCTGATCCCGACGGTTACTGGATCGAGATCATTCCTACCAAGTGAGGAGTACGCTATGACGAATTGTGAGGACTGCGTTTATTATGAGTACGATCCGGAAGCGGATACCAATTACTGCGAGGCGGATCTGGATGAGGACGAGATGGAGCGGTTCCTCCGTTCTGCCAATGACAGCTGCCCCTTTTACCGCCCCGGTGACGAGTACCGGACGGCCCGGCGGCAGTAAGAGACCGGACAGGGAAAGCCGGGACGGTGTCCCCGTTTTCCCGTTGGCCGAAGCTGAGGGGGAAGCCTTCCCGCTCCGGAGGTGACGCAGGAATGAAATGGGACAGGCCCGCATATCTTATCCTATCGAAGCGTTCGCTTGACGGACGGTGAAAAGTCTGGTATCCTGACATGCGTAAAAGGAAGCGGCTTGCGCCATCAGGGTGCTGCGCGGTTTGCCATCCCGGATGAAGGACCTGGGCCGCGTGGGAAGAAGCGGGACTTTTGCTGTCTGACGCGGCGAAAGTGCCGCTTTTGCCGTATTTGGAGTTCTATCGAATTTGTACGGAGGATACCCTATGAAAACCATCGCACTCCTGACCTTTATCGCGGTTTACGCCCTGCTGCTTTTACTGCCCAAGTACCGGGCGGTGTCCGCCCTGTCCGCGGCGGCGCTGTTCCTGCTCCTGCGGATCGTGCCGTTGGGGGACGTTGCGGGAACGGTGGACTGGAACGTGCTGATGATGCTGGCGGGCACCATGGGGACTGTGGACCTGTTCATCAGGTCCAATATGCCAAACCGCCTGTCGGACCGGCTGGTAGCGGTGCTGCCCAGCGTGAAATGGCTCATCATCGCGCTGGCACTGTTCGCGGGGCTGGTATCCGCCTTTGTGGATAATGTAGCCACGGTGCTGATGCTGGCTCCGGTGGGACTTGCCATCTCCAAAAAGCTGAATATTTCCCCGGTGCAGCCGATCCTGGCCATTGCCGTCAGCTCCAACTTGCAGGGGGCAGCCACGCTGGTGGGGGATACCACGTCCATCCTGCTGGGCGGTCATATGGGACTGGATTTCATGGACTTTTTTGTCTACCGGGGCCGTCCAGGCCTGTTCTGGGTGGTGCAGGCCGGGGCGCTGATGACGGTGCCGGTGATGCTGTTTCTGTTCCGGAAGGAAAAGGGCAAGCTGTACGGCGCGGCACTGACGCCGGTGACGGACTATCTGCCTACCTGTCTGCTGCTGGGAACGGTGCTTTCCCTGATCGCCGCGTCCTTTATCCCCAACAAGCCGGAGATCACCAACGGCCTGATCTGCATGACATTCTTCTTGGCGGGGCTTGCGGCGGAGTGCGGCAGGTACGGCACAGCCCTGGCAAAGGACGTGCTGAAGGCCATCGACTATGAGACCTTAGCGCTACTGGCAGGATTGTTCTTGGTGATCCGGGGCATTGAACGGGCGGGGATCATCGATGATCTCAGCCATATCATCACGGGAATGGGCGGCGGAAACCTGTTCCTGACCTATACCATCATCGTCTGGGCTTCGGTGCTGATCTCCGCCTTTGTGGACAACATCCCCTATACGGCCACCATGCTGCCGGTGGTAGGCGGCGTGGCAGCCGCCCTTGGGGTGGATCAGACGGTGTTGTGCTTCGGACTGCTGGTAGGCGCGACGCTGGGCGGCAACCTGACTCCCGTGGGAGCCAGCGCCAATATCGCCGCCTGCGGTATTCTGCGCCGGGAGGGCTATGAGGTCTCGGCGGGGCAGTTCATGCGGATCGGCGTGCCCTTCACACTGACGGCGGTATTGACCGGATATGTACTGTGCTGGCTGTTCTATGCCGGTCTGGGTGTCTGAACGCCGATTTGAACGGTTCGTAAAAGGAAAAAGCAACTCACCTGCATTGCAGGTGAGCTACTTTTTTAGTCTACAATATCGACGGAAACCTTAACGCCGGTGCGCTGGGCGTAAGACCGGACCACGGTCCGGATCTCCTTGGCGATGCGGCCCTGACGGCCGATCACCTTCCCCATATCATCAGGGGCGACGCGCAGCTCCAACGTCAGTTCCTGGTCGCCCTGAACCTCCGTCACGGAGACGCTGTCAGGATCGTCCACCAGGTTTCTGGCGATGTAGAGCAGCAAGTCCTTCATGCTCCGCCCTCCGGATTAGAGGACGTCCACTTTTTTCAGCAGAGCTCTCACGGTGTCAGTGGGCTGAGCGCCGGACTTGATCCACTCCTTGGCGCGGTCAGCGTCGATCTTGATATCGGCGGGAGCCACGCAGGGATTGTAAGTGCCGATCTCCTCGATGAAACGGCCATCGCGGGGGAAACGGGAGTCAGCGACAACAACACGATAGAAAGGAGCCTTCTTGGCGCCCATGCGGCGCAGTCTGATCTTAACCATTGATAGTACCTCCAAAATGTAATAAATAGATTGATGTTTTTATAATAAATGTCCGGGTTATGACATCTAATATACGGTTTATTTCTTTTTGCGCTTGCGCAGGCCGCGGCCGTGTCCCAGACCGCCGAACCCGAAGCCGGGCTTCCGTCCGCCAGTGACCTGCTTGATGATCTGCTGCATTCCCTCAAATTGCTTCAGCAGCCGGTTTACATCCACAACATCCAGACCGCAGCCGGCGGCGATCCGCTTTTTCCGGCTGGCGCCTAAGATCTGAGGATTTTCTCGTTCCTCCGGGGTCATGGAGAGGATGATGGCCTCCGTGTGGGCGATGGCCTTTTCGTCGATCTGCGCTCCCTGGAGTTTATTGCCGAGATTGCCGGGCATCATACCTGCCAGCTGGCTGAGGTCGCCCATATTCCGGATCTGCTGGAGCTGGTCGAAATAGTCCGACAGGGTAAAGCTGTTTTTCTTCAGCTTTTCCTCCAGCTTTTTGGCCTGCTTTTCGTCATAGGTCTGCTGTGCCTTTTCAATGAAGGACAGCATATCGCCCATGCCCAGAATCCGGCTGGCCATGCGGTCGGGATGGAAGGGCTCAATCATATCCAGCTTTTCGCCGGTGCCTACAAATTTGATGGGCTTGCCGGTGGCGGCCTTGATGGAGAGGGCCGCGCCGCCGCGGGCGTCGCCGTCCAGCTTGGTGAGCAGCACA
>ERZ791574.872-NODE-872-length-19147-cov-3.488948_pt1 | contig 19147 bp, 15 predicted proteins | sample MGYA00433098_ERZ791574 | MGnify/ENA primary metagenome ERZ791574 (study PRJEB30046, sample SAMN00791933) | human gut metagenome | study: EMG produced TPA metagenomics assembly of the A metagenome-wide association study of gut microbiota in type 2... | reverse complement strand
CTTACGCCAACAATAGCTACTTTCATCTTTTTCTTTTGTTAAATTGTGAATATTGAATTTCTTTCCTGTCGAATAGAAAAGATTTGGCTGCAAAATTATAACAATTTAGCATATAAACATCGCTTTTGAGAGAAATATTTCAGTCTTTCGGTGGATTTCTTTAACCTTACGTATAATCAAGTGTAGTTGTTGGACGGGATAAATGCACCAAAAGGAATGCGTTCTCCGTCGCGATGCGAATCGGATTGGTTTCGTAGCCTGATAAGATTATCTTTATTGCCTAATATTACTTCGTTCCACTATAGTGTAACGCAAAGATAACTATAGTCTCCCTTGCGTTCCACTATAGTTATCCGCAAGAGACACTATAGTGGAACGAAATAAAAGTGCCTAATGAAATAGATCTTGATAGGTAAGCGGGGGAAAAGAAGTAGTAAGGTGAGTAATTGACTACTGAATAATACGTCTGGACATTCATTGTGATTCTGCAAACTTTTTTGTTCCTTTGCATTGAATTCCTAAAGCCACAGCCTATGAACCTGTTTGATTTTAATTTAACCTTACCGATTACCGACCCGACTTGGGTATTCTTTTTGGTACTAATTATCATTCTCTTTGCTCCGATGATCCTCGGACGTCTTCATATACCTCATATTATAGGCATGATTCTGGCGGGTGTATTGATTGGCGAACACGGTTTTCATGTGCTCGACCGTGACAGCAGTTTCGAACTCTTCGGCAAAGTGGGATTATATTATATCATGTTCCTTGCCGGGCTCGAAATGGATATGGAGGACTTTAAGAAAAACCGGACGAAAAGTGTTGTGTTCGGCTGGCTCACCTTTCTGATTCCGATGGCGTTGGGAATATGGAGTAGTATGAGTATGCTGGGTTATGGCTTTCTCACGGCGGTGTTATTGGCAAGTATGTACGCTTCTCATACTTTAATAGCCTATCCTATTATTAGCCGTTATGGATTGTCGCGTTTGCGCAGCGTCAATATAACCATTGGGGGAACGGCTGTCACCGTCACCCTTGCTTTGATTATTCTTGCCGTCATAGGTGGTATGTTTAAAGGCACTGTTGATGGTTGGTTCTGGGTATTTCTTGTGGCAAAAGTGGCTTTTCTCGGATTCCTGATTGTTTTCTTCTTTCCCCGTATCGGGCGTTGGTTCTTCCGGAAGTATGATGACAGCGTGATGCAGTTTGTGTTTGTACTGGCAATGGTTTTCCTTGGAGGAGGGTTGATGGAATTCGTGGGAATGGAAGGAATTTTAGGCGCTTTCCTGGCAGGCTTGGTGTTGAATCGTTTGATTCCTCATGTATCTCCTTTGATGAACCGCCTGGAGTTTGTGGGAAATGCCTTGTTTATTCCTTATTTCCTGATTGGCGTCGGGATGATTATTGATGTAAGGAGCCTGTTTACCGGAGGTGAAGCATTGAAGGTGGCTATTGTAATGACAGTAGTGGCGACTTTTAGTAAATGGTTGGCTGCCTGGATCACGCAGAAGATATACCGGATGCAGTCGAATGAGCGGAGCATGATATTTGGCTTGAGTAATGCGCAGGCTGCGGCTACACTGGCAGCAGTACTGATCGGCCACGAAATTATTATGGAGAATGGAGAACGCTTGTTGAATGATGATGTATTGAACGGTACGGTAGTGATGATACTTTTCACTTGCGTCATCAGTTCTTTGGTGACCGAACGTTCGGCCCGCCGTTTCGCTCTGGATGAAAATGTGCAAGCGGAAGAAGAAGCTAAACAGATAAATAAGGAGCAGATCCTGATTCCGGTCGCTAATCCGGAGACGATTGAAGATTTGGTTAATCTGGCTTTGGTGATAAAGGATGCCAAGCAGAAGAATGCATTGGTTGCATTGAATGTGATTAATGATAATAACAGTTCGGAGAAGAAAGAGCAGCAGGGTAAACGGAATTTGGAGAAGGCTGCCATGATTGCTGCTGCCGCCGATGTGCCTGTCACGATGGTGAGCCGTTATGATTTGAATATTGCTTCGGGGATTATCCATACGATTAAAGAATATGAAGCTACGGATATTGTGATCGGTCTGCACCGGAAGGCCAATATTGTCGACTCTTTCTTCGGACATCTGGCTGAAAGCCTATTGAAAGGTACGCATCGTGAAGTGATGATTGCCAAATTCTTGATGCCGGTTAACACCCTGCGCCGAATTAATATTGCCGTTCCGCCAAAGGCTGAATATGAATCGGGTTTCTCAAAATGGGTGGAACATTTCTGCCGTATGGGAAGCATCCTCGGCTGTCGGGTGCATTTCTTTGCCAATGAACGTACATTGATGCGCCTTCAGCAACTGGTGAAGAAAAGACATGCAGGTACCCCGACAGAATTTTCCATCCTGGAAGAGTGGGAAGATCTCCTGTTATTGACAGGACAGGTGAATTATGACCACTTGCTGGTGGTTGTTTCTGCCCGTCGCGGGTCTATCTCTTACGATACCTCTTTTGAACGTCTGCCGGCGCAACTGGGAAAATATTTCTCTAATAATAGTTTGATTATCATCTATCCCGATCAGTTTGGAGAACCGCAGGAAATTGTGTCATTCTCTGATCCTCGCGGGCATAATGAGTCTCAACATTATGAGAAAGTGGGTAAATGGTTCTATAAATGGTTAAAGAAAAACTGATGGAAAGATACGACTGGCAACAGAGAACAGCACTCCTGTTAGGAGAGGAAAAGATGGAACGCATCCGGAACGCGCACGTATTGGTCGTGGGATTGGGTGGAGTGGGAGCTTACGCCGCCGAGATGATCTGCCGCGCAGGAGTCGGACGGATGACGATTGTAGATGCCGATACAGTGCAGCCTACCAATATGAATCGTCAGTTGCCGGCCATGCATTCCACACTGGGAATGTCGAAAGCGGAAGTATTGGCTGCCCGTTATAAAGATATAAATCCGGATATCGAATTGACCGTTCTGCCCGTCTACCTGAAAGATGAGAATATACCGGAACTGTTGGATGCCAATCAATATGATTTTATAGTAGATGCTATTGATACGATCAGTCCGAAATGCTTTCTGATTTATGAGGCGATGAAACGTCGTATAAAGATTGTTTCCAGTATGGGGGCAGGAGCGAAGAGTGACATTACCCAGGTTCGTTTTGCCGATCTTTGGGAAACGTATCATTGCGGTTTGAGCAAGGCGGTACGGAAACGCTTGCAGAAGATGGGAATGAAACGGAAACTTCCGGTAGTGTTCAGTACGGAACAAGCCGATCCGAAAGCCGTGTTGCTGACGGATGATGAACAGAATAAGAAATCGACGTGTGGAACAGTCAGTTATATGCCGGCCGTGTTTGGGTGCTATCTGGCTGAATATGTCATTAAACGATTATAAAGGCTATTATGATAAAACTAGAAGGTATAACGAAGAGTTTCGGCTCATTACAGGTGTTGAAAGGCATTGATCTGGAAATCAATAAAGGAGAAATTGTCAGTATCGTAGGCCCGAGCGGTGCCGGTAAAACGACTTTGTTGCAAATCATGGGCACTCTCGATGAACCGGACGCGGGTACGGTGCAGATTGACGGAACAGTAGTAAGCCGGATGAAAGAGAAAGAACTATCTGCGTTCCGTAATAAGAATATCGGTTTTGTTTTCCAGTTTCATCAACTGTTGCCGGAGTTTACGGCATTGGAAAATGTGATGATTCCCGGCCTTATTGCAGGCGTTTCTTCCAAAGAGGCAAATGACCGTGCCACGAAGATTCTGGATTTCATGGGGCTGGTTGACCGGGCTTCTCATAAACCGAATGAACTGTCGGGAGGTGAGAAACAACGGGTAGCGGTAGCGCGGGCTTTGATTAACGACCCGGCAGTTATTCTGGCAGACGAACCATCCGGTAGTCTGGATACACATAATAAAGAAGATTTACATCAACTGTTCTTCGATTTGAGGGACCGTCTGGGGCAGACTTTTGTCATTGTGACGCATGACGAGGGACTTGCCAAAATCACGGACCGGACAGTCCATATGGTGGATGGTATGATTAAAAAATATTAATTAGAGAACCTAACTTCTAAAAATGTATACCAAAAAGGTAGAGCCTTGCAAGTGTTCTATCTTTTAGCTATATATTTATAGTCGCTTCTCTACGGAAGTCTGTGAAGATGATAGTAGAGTGTTTGTTTTGTTTGTGTGTGATGCATTCTTGTCTGGTGTGATAGGAATGCATCTTTTTTTATTTATTATAACAAATGTAGGGCTCGATCCGTTCAAGATCAATAGGAGTGAACTCCTCATAAAGGGATAATTGCTTCAGACTTTTTAAGATTCCTTTCTTTTTCCGATATTCTATGATGACCTTCGCTTGATAGTAGTTTATATATGGATGACGCATCATTCGTTCCATACCGGCTTTGTTTAAATTGATACGGTGTATCTGATGGGTGTCAATAGAAAACCACGGGCGGAGTCTTTCGGCTTTTAGATGAATCTCTTGTAACTGCTCTATCCGGCAAAAGCCCCCCAGCCGTTTGCGGTAATTCACGATCATCCGGGCAATAGTGCTTCCGACTCCCGGAATCTTTTTAAGTTCGGTGGTATCAGCAGAGTTGAGGCTGACGACAGTTCCCGGTTGGTATTTCACAAGTGTGTCCCGTTGTATGCTTTGTACGGTTAATAATCGTATTGTATCTTTATCTTTCGAACTGAAATCTTCTGTAATTTGGATATAAGGATGAAGAGTCTGGTATTGTTCTTCTGTGAGTCCGTATATCTTCTGAAAATCCTCCGGATGGCGGAATTTGCCTTGTTTATGGCGATAGTGCAGGATATTCTTTATCATCCAGAATGGTAATCCGAGCGAAAGGAAAGTAGTGGAGTCCGCGGTGTTCGGATCAAACATCGTAAGCTTGATTTCCCTTTGAGGGGTTGATGGAAAAGAATGACCGAACCTGTTGTGAGGTTTTGTTTCCCGGAGAGAGGCAATAAAGTCATTATATTCTTGATCGGATTTCTCATTCTTTGTGCAGCCGGTATCTTCGGTACGAGTGAAAAAGGCAAAGAGTTCAGGAGCTGCATATACTCCTAAAATAAGAACGACAAGGACGATAATGCCTTGTCGTTCGGTTTTAGTATAATAAAGGAAGTCTTTCCACATTATAGCTTGATTAGTCCCAGTTCATTGATAAATATCAGTGAGATGGCGATTGGTGCGATATATTTTAATATAAAGATGATTAGTTTGTATACAGGAATTTTTATTGAACCGTTATTTGTAATCTCCGACCAGACGATTTTCTTATCAAGATACCAGCCGGTAAAGAGAGAAATACAGAGCCCGCCGAGCGGCAACATGATTTTAGCCGTAACAAAGTCGAAAAGGTCGAACATTCCCAAACCGAAAATCGTGAATCCTTTCGTCACTCCGAGGGATAGTGAACAGAATATTCCCAAAAAGATACATCCTCCGGTCACGAGTCTTGCTGCTTTTCCACGGGATAAGTTGAATTCCTCGTGCAGATAGGCGGTTACTACCTCATGCAGGGAAATCGTAGAGGTTAATGCAGCCATTGCCAGCAATGCATAAAACATCACAGAGAATATGTATGCTAATATAGGTACTCCGCCGAATGCCTGTTGGAATACGTTAGGCAGAGTGATAAAGATGAGGCTTGGACCCGAATCAGGTTGTATGCCTACGGAGAAAGCGGCCGGGAAGATGATAAATCCGGCTAATATCGCAACGAAAGTATCAATGATTCCTACACTGAAAGCCGTTTTTGTCAGGTTGGTCTCTTTGCTGAAATAAGAGGCGTACGTACAAAGACATCCCATTCCCAGGCTTAAAGAGAAGAAGACTTGGCCCATAGCACTCAAAAATACATTTCCGTCCACCTTGCTAAAGTCCGGTTTCAGTAGAAACTCGATGCCCGCACCGGCTCCCGGTAGAGTGACCGAGCAAACAACCAATATAACTATAATAATAAATAAGGTAGGCATCATAATCTTGGAAGATTTCTCGATTCCTTTTTCTACCCCTTTCACGATGATGAAGTGCGTAATCAGCAGGAAGGCTATTAACCAGATAACTGGTCGCCAGGGATTACTGGAGAATTGTTGGAACGAGGTGATGAATTCTCCGGAGGTTTTTCCTGAGAAACCATTAGTGGCAGCTTCGAGAATATATTCCAGCGTCCACCCTGCAACTACGGCATAATAACTGAGAATCAGGAAACCTGCCAATACTCCCATACGTCCCACCCAGCGCCAATGTGTGCCGGGAGCTAATTTTTGGTAAGCCCTTGCCGTATTAGCTTGCGAATGGCGTCCTATCAGAAACTCTGCAATCATAATAGGAAGCCCTAAAAGGAGAATACACCCTAAATAGATTAATATAAATGCAGCACCTCCGTGATTTCCGGTTTCATAGGGAAACCGCCAGATATTACCCAGTCCTACTGCCGAGCCGGCGGAAGCAAGTATTACGCCTAACTTACTACCGAAGTTCGCTCTATCATTTTTTGTCATAAATCTTGTTTTATCTTACAAATCGTTATAAAATGTACCTATAAGAGTGCAAATATAGAAAATGATACTTATATTTGCACGAAATATGTAATATTATTTAGATATGCTATCTTATATTAAGAAATATCCGATCTCACTTTTTATAATCCTGACTGTGATTTATCTTTCATTTTTTAAACCGCCCAAGACGGATTTGAGTGAGATTCCTAACTTAGACAAGCTGGTTCATATTTGTATGTATTTCGGTATGTCAGGTATGTTGTGGCTGGAATTTTTGCGTGCACATCGCCGGGACGAGGCACCGTTGTGGCATGCTTGGGTAGGAGCGTTCTTCTGCCCCGTGCTGTTCAGCGGGTGTGTAGAATTGCTGCAAGAATACTGTACCAGTTACCGTGGAGGAGACTGGCTGGATTTTGCAGCAAATTCTACCGGAGCATTGCTCGCAAGTCTGGTTGCTTATTATGTGGTGCGTCCAAGAATGATGAAACAGTGATTATAAATATTCTACTGTTGAGCTAAGTTTGATCCCATTGGAACCTTTGATGAGAATGGTATAACCTTTAGGCTTATTTGTTTCAAGTTCCTTTATGACCTCTTGTACATTTGCATACGTCTTGAAAGAGTGACAGACAGATGCAAACTGCTCTCCGACCAGCCATACTTTTTCAAAGTCGCTCTCTTTTATGTAATCAACAATCTTCTGATGTTCGTTCAGACTTTCGGTGCCCAGTTCGCGCATGTCCCCCAATATAAGCATTTTGTGAGAAACTGTCATATTCCGAAAGTTTTGCAGGGCAGCCGCCATACTGGTAGGATTGGCATTGTATGCATCAATGATAAGGGTATTGTCTGCTGTCTCTTTAAGCTGTGAACGATTATTCTGGGGTGTATATCCGGCCAACGCTTCGTCTATCTTCCGGTCTTCCACCCCGAAGAACCGTCCGATTGTAATGGCAGCCAGGGCATTGGGGAAATTATACTCTCCGATTAACTGCGTCCGTATCCGGTGGGTTTCACCATTCTTTTCTGCCTTCCATTCGAGAGCGAGATAAGGTGAATTCCCTGTGATGCAGCCGTTGACATAAAGATCTTCCCCGCTTCCATAAGAAATCAGATTCAATCCTTTGGCTATATTCATCAGATAGGGATTGTCATGGTGGATAAAGATTGTAGAATTTCCTTTCTTGCGGAGGAAGTCATACAGCTCTCCTTTAGTCTTGATTACACCTTCAAAAGAACCGAATCCTTCCAAGTGAGCTTTACCGACATTGGTTATAATGCCATAATCCGGTTCGGCTATTTCACAAAGGAATTTGATTTCTCCCTGATGATTGGCACCCATTTCGATGACGGCAAGGTCATGTTCCGGTTTCAGCCGGAGTAGAGTTGTTGGCACTCCGATATGGTTGTTCAGGTTTCCTTGGGTATAGAGAATGTTATGCGTTTGAGAAAGAACGGCGGAGATTAATTCTTTGGTTGTTGTTTTTCCATTGGTTCCGGTGATACCGATAACCCGTGTTCCGAGTTGACGTCGATGATAATTGGCTAGCTGTTGCAATGTTTGCAGGCAGTCGTTTACGAGTATGTATCGTCGATCACCCTCTATGGCATATTGGGCCTCGTCAATAATAGCAAATGCGCAACCGTCTTCTAACGCTTTTCCGGCAAAGGCATTGCCATTGAATGACTCGCCTTTCAGAGCGATAAACAATGAACCGTCCGGACAATTCCGGCTATCAGTGGTTACTGATTGACAATCCAGAAAAATCTGGTAAATAGCAGAAAGTTTCATAACCTGAACATCTATTAAAACGTTGCAAAGATAGGCTATTCTTTCGGATTAGATACGGCTTCGGACGGTTTTTTGCTTAGGCGTATACTAAAGGTAAGGTTAGTACGATCCGACATCCGTCTGTATAAGAAGAATCTATCTGGAGGCTGCCTCCCAGTTTTTCTGCAATACTTCGGGATATAGAAAGTCCTAGTCCTGTCCCTTGTGTGAAAGAATTTACTTTATAGAAACGTTCGAATACGCAATTTTGTTTGTCTGCGGGTATCCCCATTCCTGTATCGGTGACACTGATTTCAATCTTCTTTTCAGCTTCCGATATGGAATACGCTATACAGATACTTCCGTGCGAGGTGAATTTGGCAGCGTTGTGCATCAGATTATTCAATACTTGTGAGATACGTTCCTGATTGCTGAGTATAAACAGGCTTTCTCTTTCAGGTTTGAAGAATACTTCAACTCCTTTCTGGCTCTTATTTTTAGCTACTTCGTAAGCAAGTTCGCAGATGGCGTTGACGTCTGTGGTGATATTCGTAGGTAGCTTGTCATATTGGTCGAGTTCGGACAGAGCAAGCACGTCGGTAACTAACCGGAGTAGGTCATTACTATTATTCTCTATGATTTTGACGAATTCCTGAGTTTCCGGACTATTGCTATAATGGTCATTTAAAATCTGTGAGAAGCCTACAATCGAATTAAGCGGTGTACGAATCTCATGTGTCATACTTTCAATAAACGTTGTCTTCATCCGGCTGCTTGCTTCGGCTATATCTTTGGCTTTGTGCAATTCCTCCCGGGATATAGTGAGCTCTTCATTCCTGATTTTAAGTTCGCTTTCCGAAACTTTCAACTTACGTTTCAGGAAATTCTCTCTGTATAAGAACATGAATAGGATACCTAACAAAACAATTAATGAGATGATTAATGTCGTCTTATTGCGTATCTCCTTTTCCTGTGCCTGGAGCATTAATTCCTTTTTTTCGGCATTGAGTTTCTCCACTTCGAGCAGAGTGGCAAATTCGCTGCTGGCCATTTGTTCATTGGCTATCTTTAAAGAATCCTCTGCTTCGATATACATTTGCAGGTATTTGATTGCTTCGCTCATATTACCCATATTGCTGTATATTTTTCCTTTCGTCAGGTAATGGACACTGTTCTGTATACTTTCGCTAAGGTTTAATTCCTCCGCTTCCTGTTTCTTGGCAGCTTCCAGTGCCTTTGGGTATTGCTTGGATTGCAGATAATAGACGTATTCTATATTATATAGTCTTTTCTTTATCGACCATAATCTTTTATCCTGATCAAATGCTGTTTTACATTCGTTTAGTATTTTCTCGGCTGCCTGCATATCTCCGAATTTGCTGTAATAATTAACGTATTCCAGTTGCACGGATATTTTTTGTGTAGGGGAGTATGCGGTTGCATCCGCCTTTTTCAATGCTTCCAGTGCCTTTTCCGGCTGGTTGGTATTGATGTAATAACTGCTTATCTGGCTGTATGTTTGCGAGATGTTATAGTTTTCCAGATCATATTTTTCCGTCAGTTCTATTTCTTTCAATTGCCATTCGAAAGCCATGGAATCCAGTCTTTTGACTGTATAAATCTGCGACATGATGTTATAGCAGCGGGACAGACCGGTTTTGTCGTCTTCCTCTTGTGCTTCTTTCAGCATCTTTTGCGCTTCATAAAGTGCAATATTGGTTCTACCGTTTTTCAGATAATATAGAATAAGCCTGTTCGACCATGCGAAATAATAATACTTGGGTTGTTGGGTTGCTTTGGCGAAGTCTTTCACCTTATTGGTATAATAGATAATGCTGTCTTCATTTGTTGCCTGAAAATAATGATAATCCAGTTGGGTGGAAATAGCTACTGCCTGCATCCGTTTATCATGCCGTTCCTCTGCCATTCGATACAAGGTATCGGACATGCTAAGTACAACGGGTTGCAATAAGCATTCCTGACAACGTTGATAATAGGCATAAAGGGTAGAGTCAACGTTAAAGTCTTTAGCTTCTTTCTGGGCTTTTACAGAAGCGGTAAAGAATAAAAATAAAAAAAGAAATCGGGTGAAAGATAGGGCTGTTTGGCTCATGGTATGATGTTTTCGGTTTCTTCTGTTGTTTGCAAATATACGTTTATTTCTTCTTTTTAGTACGATTGCTTGCTTTTTTTCTCTACATTTGTGGGCAATCTAAAAGGAATACTGTCAATGATGAAATCTACGTCTCCTATTTATATAAATGTAAAAGGGCAGTTGCTTGATCTCTCCATTCCGCAGGTAATGGGTATTCTGAATGTAACTCCCGATTCTTTTTATGCCGGTAGCCGGATGCAGACCGAAGAAGATATTGCTGCCCGGGCCCGACAAATCATTGATGAAGGCGCTGCTATTATCGATATAGGCGCTTATTCTTCGCGTCCTAATGCAGAACATATTTCTGCCGAAGAAGAAATGAACCGGTTACGCACCGGTCTGGAGATTCTGAACCGCAATCATCCGGAGGCTATTATTTCCGTAGATACTTTTCGGGCTGATGTAGCAGCGCAATGCGTAAACGAGTATGGCGTTGCTATCATTAACGATATTGCTGCCGGTGAAATGGATGACCGGATGTTTCAGACAGTAGCCGGACTGGGAGTGCCCTATATCATGATGCATATGCAGGGCACCCCGCAGAATATGCAGAAAGAACCCCATTATGATAATCTGATAAAGGACGTTTTCCTTTACTTCGCGCGTAAAGTTCAGCAGCTTCGTGATTTGGGAGTGAAGGATATCATACTCGACCCGGGATTCGGGTTCGGGAAGACGTTGGAGCATAATTATGAACTAATGGCACATCTCGAAGAGTTCCGTATATTCGAATTACCTTTGTTGGTAGGAGTTTCACGAAAATCTATGATTTATAAATTGTTGGGGGGCACTCCGCAGGATTCGTTGAACGGGACAACTATATTGGATACCGTTGCGTTAATGAAAGGCGCTCACATCCTTCGGGTACATGATGTACGCGAAGCAGTGGAAGCGGTTCGCATTGTTGAAAAATTAAAATCAGAGAACGATGTTTTTTGAATTTGGCATAAAAGATTTTATTGATATTCTGTTGGCGGCTTTCTTGCTGTATTATACATACAAGTTGATGAAGGCTTCCGGCTCTATCAAGGTATTCACCGGTATTCTGGTTTTTATACTGATCTGGTTGGTGGTGACTCAGGTTTTGGAGATGAAGTTGCTGGGTTCCATCTTCGATACTTTGATGAATGTGGGCGTGATAGCGCTGATCGTACTGTTTCAGGACGAGATACGCCGTTTCTTGCTGACTTTGGGTTCTCACCGGCATGTCAGTGCATTGGCCCGTCTCTTTAACGGGGCGAAGAAAGAAGTATTGAAACATGATGATATTATGCCTGTGGTAATGGCTTGTCTGAGCATGGGAAAGCAAAAAGTCGGTGCACTGATTGTCATTGAGCATAACGTTCCTTTAGACGAAATCGTCCGTACAGGTGAAATGATTGATGCGGCAATCAACCAACGTTTAATTGAAAACATCTTCTTCAAGAATAGTCCGTTACATGACGGGGCAATGGTTATCAGCAAGAAACGTATCAAAGCGGCAGGATGTATTCTTCCTGTTTCTCACGATTTGAATATACCTAAAGAACTTGGCTTGCGTCATCGGGCCGCTATGGGTATCTCACAGCAGTCGGATGCACACGCCATTATTGTTTCCGAAGAAACGGGAGCTATCTCTGTCGCCTATCGCGGGCAATTTTATCTTCGCCTGAATGCGGAAGAACTGGAAAGTATGTTGACGAAAGAAAACTGATTTTGGTGTTATGACTGATAGCCGGACTTATGCTGGATATTGCTTTTGTAGTGGGAAAATAAATGAAAATGGCCCTGTTTGTAGTTATTTTGCTTTATTTCTAACCCTTTTTGAATGATAATTATGCCCTCGGATTTAGGTGAATCGCCTACCTTTGTCGTATACTATTAAAATTCTATTTTGAATAAACCATGAGAAACAGATTGATTGCTTTACTGGTACTTTTTACAGTCGTTATCTTTAGTAGTGCACAGGCACAAACTACTGCCCGCAAATTTGAAGCCGGCAAGAATACCTTTTTGCTGGACGGTGAACCATTTGTGGTGAAGGCCGCCGAACTTCATTACACCCGTATCCCGCAAGCTTATTGGGAACATCGTATTGAGATGTGCAAAGCATTGGGGATGAATACCATTTGTATCTATATCTTTTGGAATATCCATGAACAGGAAGAAGGTAAGTTTGACTTTTCCGGTCAGAACGATATTGCTGCTTTCTGTCGTGCGGCACAAAAGCATGGGATGTATGTCATTGTCCGTCCCGGTCCTTATGTGTGTGCGGAATGGGAAATGGGAGGTCTTCCCTGGTGGCTGCTGAAGAAAAAAGATGTGGCGCTTCGTACCCTCGATCCCTATTATATGGAGCGCGTAGGCATCTTTATGAAAGAAGTCGGCAAACAATTGGCGCCACTGCAAATAAATAAAGGTGGTAATATCATCATGGTGCAGGTAGAGAATGAATACAGCTCTTATGCAACCGACAAGCCTTATGTAGCTGCCGTGCGTGATTTGGTACGCGAATCAGGGTTTACGGATGTGCCTCTTTTCCAGTGTGACTGGAGTAGTAACTTCACAAATAACGCATTGGAGGATTTGCTCTGGACTGTGAATTTTGGAACCGGTGCCAATATTGACCAACAATTCAAGAAACTGAAAGAACTTCGTCCGGAAACTCCGTTGATGTGCAGTGAATTCTGGAGTGGCTGGTTCGACCATTGGGGACGAAAACATGAGACGCGTCCTGCAAAAGACATGGTACAGGGAATCAAGGATATGCTCGATCGTAATATTTCTTTCAGTCTTTATATGACTCACGGCGGAACCACTTTCGGACATTGGGGAGGTGCTAATAATCCTGCTTATTCTGCCATGTGCAGTTCCTATGATTATGACGCTCCTATCAGTGAAGCCGGTTGGACGACAGAGAAGTATTTCCTGCTTCGCGATTTATTGAAAACATATCTTCCTGCCGGTGAAGCGTTGCCTGAAATACCTGCCGCATTGCCGGTCATTGAAATTCCTGAGTTTCATTTTACAAAAATAGCTCCTCTTTTCTCTAATCTGCCGGAAGCAAAACAAACGGTGGATATTCAACCTATGGAACAATTTAACCAAGGTTGGGGAACAATTCTGTATCGGACGACATTGCCCGAAGCTGTAAAATCCGGAACGACTCTGAAGATTACCGAAGTGCATGATTGGGCACAAATCTATGCTGACGGTAAACTGTTGACACGTTTGGATCGTCGTAAAGGTGAGTTCACGACGGTGTTGCCTGCTTGTCCGAATTTACCGGAAAACATTTCAGCCAGTTCTGCTTTGGCAGCTGCTGCGTCGTTGAGGATGACGACCCCTTTACCTGCAGCCAATCCATCGGCTTTCAGTACATATGGAGCTGAAAGAGTGTCGATAAACGCGTTTGCCTCTTCGATTGTATTTTTATTGAAGCTTTTGTATTGTGCCGTCGGCACGCCATGGCGCATCATGAAGGCTTTGGCGAACTCCTTACTTCCTTCGAGCTTGGCTCCTGCCAATGAGGGACCGATCACCGGAATATTGCTGATCTGATTGTCTTCATGGAAGAAATCCGCAATACCCCGTACCAGCGGCTCCTCAGGGCCTACGACCACGAGGTTGATGTTATTCGTCAGTACGAATTGTTTAACGGAACCGAAGTTGTTGGGGTTGATGTCGACATTGGTGCCGCATTGAGCGGTGCCGGCATTTCCCGGAGCGATGAAAAGTTTGACTACACTGGGGCTCTCTGCGATTTTACGGGCGAAAGCGTGCTCGCGGCCTCCGGATCCCAGTAGGAGAACATTTAACGAATTAGAAAATTTCATCGGTATCTTCTTTAGCTCTTTTATTGAATGTAAATGCTTGACAGTCGGGTCGTGTCAGGTTTGTCAACGTTCAAGTCTTACTATCAATTCACCCTGTCTCCCGTGCTGTTGTGGTCAATCTTACAAAGCAGCAGGTGATGGATCTCGCAAACCAGATACAATGACCGTCTGGTCAAGGTGGGTTTTGCTCCGCTTGCTTTGAGTAGGTTGCCTAAAAACGTCATGCCATTTAGAGCGACTTCTCAAATTTTCAAGCAATAACTTTGCCGGATGACAGCACTTGTACTTTTATAAAGTGCATCTGAATCTGACTTTTGGGGACTGTTGGAGAGGGGTGGTCCCGTTTGATTCAGTCGCGATCCGGCTTCGTGTGATCTGCTTTTTACCAAATGGTCTTACGAAACAAAACTGTTTACAAAGATATTGAAATTTATGTGAAAAAATGCGGTCTGTTGGCAATTTGTCAACTTTCGATGAAGGGGCGCAAAAGGGCATCGAGTTTGGCGTGTTCGACAAGGAAGCCATCGTGTCCGAACTCTGAGACGATCAATTCCATACGGCTGTCAGGAATGTTACGCCACAAGGTGACCTGCTCGGTTACCGGTAGGATAATGTCCGATGTAATGCCGATGACCAGAGTCTTTGCATCAATGCTTTGCAGGGCCCTGGCAACTCCTCCTCGCCCGCGCCCTACATTGTGAGAGTCGAATGCTTCGGTGATGCGCAGATAGGAGTATAGATCGAACCGTCTGCTCAATTTCACACCCTGATGGCGTTGGTAGGAGCAGGCCCGAAATCCGTGGGTTTTGTCCGGATTGTCATGTTCTTGCTGGGTCGCGTTGTAAGCAGACGAACCACGGTACGTCAATAACCCAATGGCTCGAGCTGCCTCCATTCCTTTACGTCCGGCGTCGGGTGTGTGATGGCCGTACGTTCCGTCGGCTTCGAGAGCCATGCGTTGGGCTTCATCTGCCGCAATGGCCCAAGGTTGCGCTTTGGCAGCAGTAGCGATCAGAATCAGCTTGCGGGCAAAGCCGGGGCGTTCGAGTGCCATCTCGAGAGCCTGGAAGCCCCCGATTGAACTGCCGATAATGGCTCGTGCCTGTTTAATGCCCAAATGGTCAGCCAATAGCAAATGGGCACGTGCCATGTCGCGGACAGTGACCAGCGGGAAATGGTCATAATAGGGTTCACTGGTAGCGGGATCGATACTGTTTGGGCCGGTGGTTCCGTAGCAGGAGCCGATGATGTTGGCGCAAACGGTAAACCAACGTTCCGGATCGAGAAATTTTCCGGCTTCGACGGTATGTGGCCACCAGTCTGCAACTTCAGAATTGGCTGTTAGCGCGTGACAAACCCATAATGCATTGTCTCCGGTGAAGGTGCCGTAGGTGTGATAGGCTATGGTCAGCGGAATCTCTACGCCACATTCAAGGCGAAAGGGGTTTGTCGGGGTAAAATATTTTGTATCGGCAGGAATCGGAATGATTTGTTCAGTCATGACAGTTTTAGCGCTTGCAAAAATGGCATTTAAGGTTTTTACTGGTTGCCGGTGAAGAAGTTCAAACTTACATCTGTCGGTAAGGGTAATTTGCGTCAGATGATTGCCCGTCCGGAGTGTAGTCCGTGTATTTATTGTCGGCACATCACAGCGCAATCTTTGTTGATGTGTATCTTCTCTCCTACGGGCAATATGCTTTGCCTTACCTGATCCGGAATGTTTCGGTGTCAACTGGGATGTTGCAGTATCCGATTTTTCTGTTGGCCCCGGTTAGATGATTCCGTGGTGGATCTTGTCTTCCACTATTTCAATTTGGGTGTAGTCAATGCCGGAATCACTGCGGGCTTCGATATTGTTGATTCCCTCTTTCAGACGGATCTTGTCCCAGGTGAATACTCCATTGACTCCTGTCCGAGTACCCATCGATACACCGTTGACAAAAAGTTCTACCTCCAGAGCATTCGAGTAAACTTTGAGTGTCTGCTCTGGCTTTGAGCGGCGGTGCCAGCGTCGTTCAGCAATGTACACGAAGGGTTCGTCCGGATTCCAGTTGGCTTTGTAAAAATAGAAGGCATCTTTGCGGTATTTGCGGTCAAAAGTGATCAATCCACGATCATCGACACCCGTGCCGTCTCCCCACTCCCGGTCGGCAGCTCCATAATCGAACATGTTGGCAATGAAAACGCCCCACAAATATGGCGCATCTTTCACGAAAGTATAGTATTGCTCGTGCAGGTAGCTTTGCCACCTTTCGGGGTGCCAGTTACCCATGTAGTCGGGACGGTACAGCGAGTCTTCCTGGTGGTAGATGCTGGCTCCGGCACCATAACACAGCCCGGAGTTGAGGTTGCTCCAATTGCTTTGCAGCTGTTTCAGCCAGATCGATATGTCAGAGGGCAGACCCTCTTTCCAACCCAAAATGTGATCCCATGCGATCAACTGCGTGATGAAGTTCATCTGTCCGTCCTGGTTGCTTGTGCCGACAGTCATTCGGGTTGGGTCTTCACTGCGGGCCTGTGCATTCAATTCGCGAATGAAAGAGGTCGGGTCATCCCCTCGCATGTTTTGATCGTTGAAAAGTCCCCACATGGCGATTGACGGGTGGTTGCCGTATTGGGCAATCATCTCATGCAGCTGTTGTCTGCCGTTGGCGCGGAACGATTCGGTGTTGATATACCCGCGATCGGTCAGGTATGCCGGCCCAACAAAAGGCAGATCGCACCAGACAATCAGTCCTCGACGGTCGCATTCGTCATAAAAAGCTTGAGAGTGAGGGCCCGGAGCTGTACGTACGGCATTGACGCCCATCTCGATCATGTAATCGATGTCTTCTTTGATTTGGTAAGCCGTCAGGGCCGGGCCGACATTGGCACGATCTTCATAATAGACCACTCCATGCAGTTGCATCGGGCGGCCGTTGAGTTTGAAGCCCTCTTGCGGATCGACAGAGATAGAGCGCAGCCCCATCGGTACACTGAGGGAGTCGTACGTGAATTCCTGGTCGGTTAATTTGACAATGACGTTGTAGAGATATGGATTTTCTATACCTTCCCAAAGGGTAGGAGATTCCAGTTCGATCGGGATTGTAATGGATCCGGTGCCATTGGCCGGGACGCGGAAGCGTGAGGCCTGGAAAAATATCGTATCGAGGCGAGGAGTCGTAATGGCCAGATTGACCAACAGGTTTCGATTGGGTTGGCCGTCGATACGGATTGTCGCATCTACTGCAGCCCGTTCTGTGGATACATATTTTTGTACAAGACGGATACCGCCTTCTGTGGCGCGGATCAGTGACGGTTCGGTGACAATCAGATCGACATTGCGATACAAACCTCCATAAACGTTATGGTCACCGGCAGTAGGAAGAACATCCATTTGAGGGGCATTGTTCACTACGACCCAAATGGAATTGGTCTCTCCGAAACGGAGGTAGGGGGTAAGCTCGAAAGCGAAGGCGGTGTATCCGCCACGATGTTCACCGACATTCCGTCCGTTGACAACCAGACTGGCGACAGTTCCCCCCGCGCCGAAGCGGATGAAGACCCGTTTGCCTCGCCATGCCTCGGGAATTTTTATCTCTTTGAGGTAGTTGCCAACCCCGCGATAATAGTCTGAGTGTCCGCCGATGGCGTCACGATTCCATGTGTGTGGCAGATTGACGGCAGTGGCGTTGTCGCTCGTGTGGCTATTGCTGAAAAAACGCCAGTTGCGGTTGATGTTGATGACCTCACGAGCCTGTGTCTGCAAACTCCCTCCCCAAAGAGCAGCCAGCAGCAGGGCCAAACTCAAAACGCTTTTCATTGTGGATTTCATAAGAAAAGGTATTGTATCGGTCAGAGGGCGGATTCTTCTACGTGAAACGAGAAAAATGAGCCTCTGCCCATGTTTGATAGCAGTTTTACAAAGGTTGTTTCCAGCTGTGACTGTAGTCACAGAGAGACCCCATGAATCCCTTTACAAAAATAGTGAAAAGAAAATAAATCGCTATATTCGTAACGAATTTTGCTCTGTGGCTTTTATAGTTGAGGTATCGGTATTTGCCGATGAAGCTCGGTTGTTTGTTTGGGGAGAGATTACTTCCGATGTTATTGCTCCTGATCGAAATTGAGGGGCGAAATAGGGGGTAGAAAAGAACAAGCTGAACAACCAAGAAAGCCGATTTGATTTCCCTCCGTGTTTTTACGAGCGAAGGGATTGAACTGGAGCCGTAATCGTAAATTCAAGATGACCTCTGTCGATATTATTTGTGGTATATTGCTCCTATACGGGGTGTGGCGCGGATGGAGTAAGGGTGTCATAGTGCAGCTTTCCGGAATTATCGGATTGTTGCTCGGAGGTTATTTAGCCTGGCATTACAGCGAACCGGTGGGCCGTTGGATCGGAGCAGAGGATATGTTGGGACAGGTCGCCGGCTTTTTGATCATCTTCATCGTGATTGTGGTCCTATTGGCCATTCTCGGACGGATGTTGCGAGGAATGTTTCGTTTTGCCGGGTTGGGTGTCTTTGACCATCTCGGGGGATTGTTGTTGGGCGGAATCAAGGTGGCCCTGCTGCTTTATGTCCTGATCAATACATATGAATCGGCTAACCAAGTCCGCCATTGGACCTCAAATAAAGGAATTGAGCAATCTTTCTTGTACAAGCCGATTAAAGAGGTGGGCGAGTTGGCCTTCCCCTATTTGCAGGAGCTTAGGGATCAGGTTCTCGGTTCTTGATGCTGAGCCTTTTTCGGCAAGCCGAATGACAAAATATCGGAATGAAATCCGGAGGGAAGGAGCACTGTTGGATTTTGTGTTTGAGTTGGGAAAAAAAGTGTCGTTCACAAGATCCAAGGTCGTCTTTAGCCTTTCGAGACCAAGTGTCTGGATGGAGATAGTCCAATGAC
>ERZ791574.871-NODE-871-length-19182-cov-3.894965_pt1 | contig 19182 bp, 13 predicted proteins | sample MGYA00433098_ERZ791574 | MGnify/ENA primary metagenome ERZ791574 (study PRJEB30046, sample SAMN00791933) | human gut metagenome | study: EMG produced TPA metagenomics assembly of the A metagenome-wide association study of gut microbiota in type 2... | reverse complement strand
TTTCAGAATCCGACGGCCTCCGCAGTGGCGGTGGTTACCTCGCTGATCATGTTTCTCTCCGGCGTGCGGCACCTGCTGATGGGCAACCAGCGGCGGTATGACCTGTTTATGCTGCTGATGGACAGCGCGGGCCTTGGCATTTTCACGGTCATGGGTGTCCGCGTGGCATGGAACTGCGTGGAAGCGCCGTCCCTGTACCTGCTGGTGTTCGTCGGCGTACTCACCGGCGTGGGCGGCGGGCTGCTGCGGGATGTGATGGCCGGAGATATGCCCTATATTTTCGTGAAGCATATTTACGCCTGCGCCTCTCTCGTCGGCGCGGTGATCTGCGGGGTGCTGCGGCAGCCGGCAGGGGAGATGACGGCCATGCTGGTCGGTGCGGCGGCGGTGTTTGCCATCCGGTGTCTGTCGGCCCACTACCGGTGGAATCTGCCCCATCCCAACGCCTGAAAAAACGGCGAAACTTCCCGGATATGGCGCGAATTTCCTGTGAAAATCGACAGGATGCGCCCCTTGACAATCCAAAAGAGCCGTGCTATCATGATTCCATTCTGAAAAAAGGCTTGGAAAAGGACGCTGTCCGGGAAGAACTTCAGAGAGACGCTGTCATGGGCTGAAAGCAGCGTCAGTCAGAACCGGAACAGTCACCGCCTTGGAGCTGCCCGCCGATATGTAGGCCGGGACGGGACCTCCCGTTACAGAGGACACGAGCGGCACAATGCGCAAAAGGACTTTCGCTGGCGGGAAGGAAGAATGTGTGCAAGAAACTCAGGAAGGGTGTCTTGCATGATTTCAATTAGAAACTCCGAAGGAGTTTTTTACCCTGCTTGCACAGCGAAACAAATTTTGTTTTACTGTGCAAGCAGGGTGGAACCGTGGAGCTTTACGCCTCACCCCTGACCAAAACAGGGGTGAGGCGTTTTGTTTTGCCCCAAGGGCGGAAAGACCGCCGCAGGAAAGGAGACATTACTATGTCTGAGGAAATCAAGGAATTCAGCTTTGAAAATGAGGAATACCGCCAGACTTACTGGCACACCTGCTCTCACATCATGGCGCAGGCCGTCAAGCGCCTGTGGCCCGAGGTGAAGCTGGCCATCGGCCCCTCTATCAAGGAGGGCTGGTACTACGATATGGACGCACCCTTTGCCTTTACCCCGGAGCACATGACCGAGATCGAGGCCGAGATGCGGAAGATCTGCAAGGAGAAGCTGAAGCTGGAGCGCTTCGAGCTGCCCCGCGAGGAAGCCATTAAGTTCATGGAGGAGAAGGGCGAGCCTTATAAGGTGGAACTGATCCAGGATCTGCCGGAGGATGCTCCCATCTCCTTCTACAAGCAGGGCGAGTTCACCGACCTGTGCGCCGGTCCCCATCTGGACTCCACCGGCCGGGTGAAGGGCAACGCCATCAAGCTGCTGGCCTGCAACGCCGCCTACTGGCGGGGTGACTCCAACCGGGAGACCCTGCAGCGGATCTACGGCATCGCCTTCCCCAAGAAGGATGAGCTGGACGCTTATCTGGAGCGCATCGAGGAGGCCAAGCGCCGGGATCACCGGAAGCTGGGCAAGGAACTGGGCCTGTTTGCTTTCCGGGATGAGGCCCCCGGCTTCCCCTTCTACCTGCCTAAGGGCATGGTGCTGAAGAACACCCTGATCGACTACTGGCGTCAGGTCCACAAGAAGTGGAACTATGTGGAGATCTCCACTCCTCAGATCATGAAGCGGACTCTGTGGGAGACCTCCGGCCACTGGGATCACTACAAGGATAATATGTATACCACCGTCATTGACGGTGAGGACTTTGCCATCAAGCCCATGAACTGCCCCGGCAGTATTCTGGTCTATGAGTTGGAACCCCATTCCTACCGAGACCTGCCCCTGCGGTACGGTGAGCTGGGCCTGGTCCACCGTCATGAGCTCTCCGGCGCGCTCCACGGCATGTTCCGTGTCCGCTGCTTCACTCAGGACGACGCCCACATCCTGCTGGCCAAGGACCAGATCAAGGATGAGGTCATCCGCATCGCCCGCCTGTTCGACGAGGTCTACTCTCTGTTTGGCCTGCCCTACAAGATCGAGCTGTCCACCATGCCCGAGGACCACATCGGCACCCGGGAGGACTGGGAGAAGGCAGAGAATGCTCTGGCCGACGCCATTACCTCCATCGGCAAGGAGTATGTGGTGAACCCCGGCGACGGCGCGTTCTACGGCCCCAAGCTGGACTTCCACATTCAGGACTCTCTGGGCCGTACCTGGCAGTGCGGCACCATTCAGCTGGACTATCAGCTGCCCGGCCGCTTTGATCTGGAGTATACCACCAGCGACGGCGGCAAGGACGTGCCCGTGATGATCCACCGTGTTGTGTTCGGCTCCATTGAGCGGTTCATCGGCATCATCACCGAGCACTTTGCCGGCGCCTTCCCCGCATGGCTGGCTCCTGTTCAGGTGAAGATCCTGCCTGTCACCGACCGTGCGCTGGATTATGCCAAGGATCTGTCTGACGCATTGGACGGCCAGGGCTTCCGCGTGGAGGTGGATGACCGCAACGAGAAGATCGGCAAGAAGATCCGTGAGGCCACTCTGGAGAAGGTGCCCTATATGATCGTTGTGGGTGACCGGGATATGGAGAACAAGACGGTCTCCGTCCGTACCCGCGCCGGCGAGGATCTGGGCGCTATGAGCCTGGAGGACTTCACCGCCAAGCTGAAGGAAGTTGTAGACTCCAAGGTGATTCAGTAAGTTGCTCTTAGTTAAACTGCACAAAACACGCCCCGCTGGTTTTCCTGGCGGGGCGTGTTTTTGCAAGACGGACATTTGTTTTGCAAGACATTTGCGGGAAAACGCAGAGAATAGCGTGAAAATGCAAGATGAATACTTGAACATTGCAAAAAATCACCAAAAAGAGAAAATGACCCTTGCAAAATGAATGATATACATGTATACTATGCACATGCTTACGGAAACACCCTTGAAAAAAGCACTGGGCGTTTCCACCTAATTCAACTGTGAAAGAGGGATTTGGAATGAAAAAAGTGTTTTCTCTGATTCTGGCTCTGGGCCTCATCGCTTCTCTGACTGCCTGCGGCGGCGGTAACGCCTCCGGCAATGAGACTGGCGACAGCGCTCCCGCTGCTTCTACCGCGAAGCTGCGCTTCGTCACCGGCGGCGAGTCCGGCACCTACTATGCCTTCGGCTCCGTTATCGCCCAGCACGCCACCAACAATACCGATGTGTCTGTCACCGGTCTGGTTGGCAATGGCTCCAAGTCCAACGTGGAAGAGCTGGCAGACGGCAACGCAGAGCTGGCCTTCTGCCAGTCCGACGTGATGGCCTATGCCTACAACGGCACCAACCTCTTTGAGAACCCCATCGACTGCTTCTCCACCGTGGCCGCCCTGTACATGGAAGATGTGCAGATCGTCACCACCGATCCCAGCATCAAGACCGTGGCTGACCTGGCCGGTAAGAACGTGTCTGTCGGCGCTGCCGGTTCCGGTGTGTACTTCAACGCTGTGGACATCCTGAGCGCTTATGGCCTGGGCGATCTGGACGCTGACGGCAAGTTCACCAAGATCAACGCCACCTATCAGAGCTTCGGCGACAGCGCTGACTCCCTGAAGGACGGCAAGATCGACGCCGCCTTCATCGTGGCCGGCGCCCCCACCACTGCCATCATGGATCTGTCCACCACCAAGGCTGCTTATCTGGTGTCTCTGGATGACGCCCATATCGACGAGTTGCTGGCCGCCTCTCCTTACTACACCAAGCACGTCATCCCCGCCGGTACCTACAACGGTCAGGACGAGGATGTGACCACCGTGGCTGTGGGCGCTGTGATTCTGGCCCGTGACGATGTATCTGAGGATGCTATCTATGCTCTGACGGCTGACATCTTCGACAACGCCCCCGATCTAATCAGCAGCCACGCCAAGTACGGCGAGCTGTCCACCGAGTTCGGCGCTTCCATCACCTCTGTGCCTTATCATCCCGGCGCTGCCAAGTACTTCGCCGAGAAGGGCTTCGATGTGGCAACCAAGTAAAGATCTGAACGGGATCTTTACAGCATCACCGCCATTTCCTTACCTATAAGTATGTCCTTCAGGCTGCGGCGGAGAAATCCGCCGCAGCCGTGAGTGGTTCTAAAGCGAAGCACAGCTCTCCGGAACGGAAGAACAGAGCGCTTGCTGCGGACCAATTTACAAGAATTTACCCCGATCCCCGGTTGAGAAGGACAGAGATCCGCTGCCCCTGTCAACTGCGGATGTGAGAAAACGATCAAGGAGGAGACCATATGGGCCTGTTCAAGAAAAAAGACCCCATTGTTGAAGTGGAAAAGGCGCTCGACCACGAGGTGCACGAGATGGAGCATGATATCCAGGCGGACGTGGATGCGGTGATGAAGAAGTATGACCGGGAATCCAACACCCGTATCTGGGAGGGGGCTCCGAAAATCGCCTTGCAGGTGCTGATGTCGGCCTTCTCAATCTATTGTATCCTGATGACCCTGTTCAGCAAGGCGCTTCCGGAGCGGCGGCTGTCCCTGTTCCTGGGCTTTATCATCATCATCGGCTATCTGGTGTATCCCGCCAGAAAGGGTGCTGCCCGGGTGAACCATGTGCCCTGGTATGACTGGCTCCTGATGGTTCTGGGCGCTGGCAGCTTCTTCTATTTTGCCATCAACGCATTTTCCATCATTCAGCTGGCCACCAAGCTCCAGCCCGTCCACATCATTGTCGGTGCCATCGGTATTGTGGTGCTGATCGAGCTGTGCCGCCGGTGCGTGGGCCTGCCTATTCTGGTGGTGCTGGGCCTGCTGCTGATCTACACGTTTTATAACCAGCTCAGCTGGGACCCCAGCTTCTACAAGGCGCTGAAGAACATCGTCTATAAGCTGTTCTACACCACCAGCGGCGTCATCGGTACGCCGGTAAGCGTCTGCTACACCTACATTGTGCTGTTCATCATCTTTGGCGCATTTCTGGAGCGCACCGGCATCGCCAACTTCTTCATCAGCTTCGCCAACCGTTTGGCGGGCTGGTCTTCCGGCGGCCCCGCCAAGGTGGCGGTCATTTCCTCCGCCCTGTGCGGCATGGTGTCCGGCTCCTCCGTGGGCAACACCGTGACCACCGGCTCCGTCACTATCCCCATGATGAAGAAAACCGGCTACAAGCCGGAGTTCGCCGGCGCGGTGGAGGCCGCCGCCTCTACCGGCGGTCAGATCATGCCCCCCATCATGGGCGCAGCGGCGTTCCTGATGGCAGAGTACATGAATATCCCCTATGCGAAGGTGGCTGTAAAGGCCATTCTTCCCGCCGTGCTGTACTTCACCGGCATTTTCATCGCCGTCCATCTGGAAGCCAAGAAGCTGGGACTGAAGGGTATGCCCAAGTCCGAGATGGTCTCCTGGGGCGAGCTTGCCAAGCGTGCCTATCTCATCATACCTCTGGCCCTGCTGATCTTCCTGGTTTCCTCTGGCAGCCGCACCATGCAGTTCTCCGCGGCGGTGTCCATTCTGGCCGCCATCGTGGTGGGCTTCCTGAACAAGGAGGAGCGGCTGACCTTCGGTAAAATCGTGGAGGCGTTGGAGGCCGGCGCCAAGGGCGCCATCACCGTGGCTGTGGCCTGCGCCATGGCCGGTATGATCGCCGGCTGCATCACTGTCACCGGTCTTGCTTCCATCCTTATCAACGCCATCGTGCAGATGGCAGGCGACGCCACTATGATCGGCCTGCTGCTGACGATGATCTGCTGCATCATCCTGGGCATGGGCGTTCCTACCACCGCAAACTACTGCATCATGGCTTCCACCTGCGCCCCCATTCTGGTGCAGATGGACTTCCCCCTGGTGGCGGCTCACTTCTTCGTGTTCTACTTCGGCATCGTAGCGGACATTACGCCTCCGGTGGCTCTGGCTGCCTATGCCGGCGCCGCCATTGCCAAGGCCAACCCTATGAAAACCGGCATCAACGCCACCAAGCTGGCCATCGCAGCCTTTATCGTGCCCTACATCTTTGCGTACAGCCCCGCTATGCTGTTTGACAATGTGAGCAGCGCATTTGAAGTAGTGCAGATCGTAGTCAGCGCCCTCATCGGTCTGTTTGGTGTGGCTGCGGCTTTGAACGGCTTCGTCTATAAGAAGATCCCCATGCTGTTCCGCCTGACGATGGCTGCCGGTGGTCTGTGCATGATGATCCCCGGCACCGCATCGGATGTGGTTGGTCTCGTGATGGTCGGCGGCATCGTGCTGATCCAGCGCATGAGCGCCCGGCGGCTGGCTGCCTGATCTCCTGAAAACAACAAAAGTGACCGCACTGCCCACGATCCCGGGCGGTGCGGTCCGCTGTTATCAAAAAGTTTTTGCAAAAAAGGAAACCTTTTCGCGGTTGAATCCGTCTATTACAAATGAAAGCGGTTTTGATGGAATTTGTTACTGTTTTGTTGTTGATTTACCCTATTGGCTATATTAACATCAGTGAGCGAAGGTGAATATGCCTGTCGGCAGCCCTGTTTGGGCGCTGACAGCACTGGATCGGAAACAAGCGGGCCTCGGCCCGGAGAATCGTAAAAGGAGAATATGTCATGGCAGAGATCATGGAAGAGAAAAAGGAACTGACCCCGGCTGAGACAGCCGCTCCGGCGTCACCGGAGATCCCAGCGAAAAAGCCGGAAAAAAGCACGGCAGACAAGAAAAAGCGGCGGCGTACGATCCGGCGGATCGTTGCGCTGGTGGTCGTGGCCGCCCTGATCGCAGGCGGCGTGAAATTCTTTAAGAAGAAGGGCGGCAGCAGCGAAGTGGGCACCGCCATGGTGTCCTACGGCGCCATCAGCTCCGAGGTGGACGGCAGCGGTCTGGTAAAGGCCAAGACCAGCGAAACCATCAGCCTGACCACTGCGGGCACGGTGATGGATGTATTCGTGGAGGAGGGACAGAAAGTGGAGCAGGGGGACCCCCTGTTTACCATTGATTCCCCCAATGCTGCCACGGAGGTCCAGAAGGCCCGGGACGCGGTAGAGGGCTACCAGAAGCAGATCAACACCCTGCAAAAGGACATTGCGGGGCTGAATCTTTCTCCGTCCTACGCCGGAAAACTGATGGATGTTGTGACACTGAACCCCGGCGACGAGATCAGCAAGGGCACCAAGGTCGCCGTCCTCGCGGACGATACCCGGATGCGGCTGGAGCAGTATTACAGCTATGCCTACGCCGGGGATCTGAAGGCGGGGCAGAAGGTGCAGGTCTCCATCCCCGCGCTGATGACCACCGTGGAGGGCACCGTGGAGGCAGTCCACATGGTCAGCCGTATCACGCCGGAGGGATCCAAGCTGTTTTCCGCCGAGATCGTGATCCCCAACGAGGGCGTGCTGGCCAAGGACATGGTGGCCACCGCCATCGCCACGGTGAACGGCGACACCGTCTATCCCTACGAGGCCGCCAAGCTGGAATACTACCGGGTGGGCGATCTGAACTCCACTGTCAGCGGTACGGTGATCTCCAGCAGCTTGGTGGACTACCTCTCCGTGACGCCCGGTCAGGTGCTGGTGCGGATCGACGGCGAGAACAGCGAGACGGAGATCTTCACCGCACAGCAGAATCTGGAAGAGGCCCAGAAGAAGCTGGAGACCGCCCAGAAAAATCTGAACAACTGCAACGCCGTGGCCCCTATTTCCGGCCAGATCATCGGTCTGTCCGTGAAGCCGGGGCAGGAGCTTCAGGCCAACAGCACCCTGGTGACCATCTCCGATACCTCTGCTGTGACCATCAGCGCCACCGTGGACGAGCGGAACATTAGCTACATCAAGGCGGGTATGCCTGTGAATCTGGACCAGTGGGGCACCAGCGCCACCGGAACGGTGGAGACGGTGAGCCTGTCCAGCACCGTGAACAACGGCGTGGCCTCCTATCCCATCACCATCTCCGCGGACAACACGGACGGCAACCTCCAGGTCAACAGCTCTGTGAACTATAAGATCCAGGCCAGCCAGAACGACAACTGCCTGCTGGTGCCTATCCAGGCGGTGCGCACCGTGGGGTTGGAGGACGGTTCCTCCGCCACCGTGGTCTATGTGCAGGCAGACAGCCGGCCGGACAACGCGCTGGAGCTGCCCTATCAGGACGAGGAGATCCCCAGCGGCTTCTATCCCGTTCAGGTGGAGATCGGTATTCAGGATACATATAACGTGGAGATCAAGTCCGGTCTGAACGAGGGCGACACGGTGTTCACCCAGATGATAACCGATCAGGTATGGGGTTAAGCTATGGCGAAACTGATCGAACTGCGGGACGTCTATAAGATCTACGGCGAGGGCCTTGAGAGCGAGGTCCGGGCCCTGGACGGCGTTTCGCTGGATATTGAAAAGGGCGAGTTCGTGGCGGTGGTGGGACAGTCCGGCTCCGGCAAGTCCACCATGATGAACGTGCTGGGCTGTCTGGACATCCCCACCCGTGGAACTTACCGTCTGGACGGCGTGGACGTCCGGGAGCTTTCCGACAAGGAACTTTCCCGTATCCGCAACAAGCAGATCGGGTTCATTTTCCAGCAATACAACCTGATCCAGAACCTGACGGTGCTGGAAAACGTGGAACTGCCGCTGATCTATCAGGGCATCGACCCTATCGACCGGCGGGAACTGGCGATCCAGGCGCTGGATCGTGTGGGTCTTGCGGACCGGGCGCAGCATAAGCCTACCCAGATGTCCGGCGGCCAGCAGCAGCGTGTGGCCATCGCCCGGGCCATTTCCACCCATCCGCCCATCATCATGGCGGATGAGCCTACCGGCGCATTGGATTCCCGGACGGGCCACGAGGTGCTGGGCTTCCTCCAGCAGCTGAACAAGGAGGGCAGCACCGTCATTCTCATCACCCATGACAACGGGATCGCCGCCACAGCCCGGCGCATTGTGCGGATCGCAGACGGCAAGATCATCGAGGATCACCCCCAGGAGGTGGATTGGTATTGAACATCGGGCAGGCATTTAAGATGGCCTGGCGGTCCATCTGCGGCAAAAAGGGCCGCAGCGCCTTGACCATTCTCTCTATTTTCATCGGTATTGCCGCCGTTATGACCATCGTCTCCACCATGGAGGGCATGAAGGCAAAAACCATGGAGCAGTACGCCGCCATGGGTGCAAACCGGATCAGTGTCAGCGTGTATTCGTATATGTACGATGAGGACGGCAATTCCATCGGCAAAGACTATTTCCCCGGGCTTTACAAATACTGCTCCGGCTTAAAGGACAGCGTACTGGGTGTGACCCCCAACGGGCAGGCCAACGCCACCGTTGTTTACGGGACCAAAAGCACCAACACCATGGAGTGGAAGTATGACGAGCAGTACAACTTGGTCAGCGGCCCGCCGACCCAGTATTACGGCTCCGACCAGTACAGCATCTGCAACAACCTGACCGTGGCAAAGGGCAGAGACCTTGCGTGGCTGGACTGCGAGAAGTACAATCAGGTCTGCGTGCTGGGCGCGCAGGCGGCCAAGGTCTTTTTCGGCAGCGCCAACCCCGTGGGGCAGATCATGAAGGTCAACGGCAACAACTTTGAAGTGGTGGGCGTCTACGCCGCCCGGGTGGAGCCGGACTCTCCCTCCGCCTACCAGACGGATAATATGATCGTCTACCCCTACACCGCTACCCGGCTGTTGGGCGGTTCTTCTTCCACGGAGTTTTTGGTGAAGGCCAAGGATGATGCCAGCATGAAAACCGCCATCACCGAGATCGGCGGTTATCTGAAAGGGATCGTGGACGCCAACACCGGCGGCTACAACGTCTATCCCGAAAACCGGTGGCAGGATATGCAGAACCAGCAGTTGACCATGATCTCTCTGGTGCTGGGCGGCATCGCCGCCATTTCCCTGTTGGTGGGCGGCATCGGTATCATGAACATCATGCTGGTAACGGTGACGGAGCGGACCCGCGAGATCGGTATCCGCCGGAGCCTTGGCGCACAGCGGAGCAGCATCGTGGCCCAGTTCCTCATTGAATCCGGTATGCTCTGCGGCATGGGCGGCATTGTGGGCATTATCTTCGGCACCATCGGCAGTCTGGCTTTGGGCAAGATTTTGTTCCAGATGACCATTTTCCCCGCCGCTTGGGTGACGCTGGCGGCCTTTGGCCTGTCGGTAGCTCTGGGCGTGCTGTTTGGCAGCTATCCGGCGGCAAAAGCATCGAAACTCCAGCCTGTGGAAGCCCTGCGGGCGGATTAAAGGAGAGAGACTTATGAAAAAACGAATTTTGACCTGGCTGCTGGCGATCAGTATGCTGGGCTCCCTGCTGACGGTGCCTGCCGGGGCGGCGGCTGTCACCAAATTTTCCGATGTCAGCGACAGCTACACCGCCACCGCCGTGGAGGCTCTGCGGCTCATGGGCGTGCTGGACGGCTACGGCGACGGCACCTTCCGCCCGGACACCGTTCTGAACCGGGCGCAGTTCTGCAAGATGGCGGTCTACGCTATGGACGGCAGCGGCGAGCTGGGGCGGTATTCCACCGTCACCATTTTCCCGGACGTGAAGCCCTCTCACTGGGCGTCCGCCTACATCAACATGGCATCGAAGAAGGGGATCATCTCCGGCTTTGCCGACGGTAAGTTCAAGCCCGGCCAGACCGTGACCGCCGGACAGGCGGTGACGATCCTCATGCGGGGCCTGGGCTACAAGGACGAGGACATGGGCGGCGTGTGGCCCCAGAGCTACATGGCGGAGGCCCAGACCAACGGCCTTTTGAAGTCCACAGGTATCACCTCCGCCTATGCGGGGCTGACCCGCGCGCAGGCGGCCCGGCTGTTCCTGAACCTCTTTGAGGCCAAGCACGGCAAGGGCGATGCCCTGTTCAGCTACAAAGTGGGCGAGGAGGTCTACCTCACCGCCGTGGACGGCGGTCAGGGTACGATGACTGCTGGCGGTAAGTCATATACCATGGCGCATCCCGTTGCCTCTACCAGTCTCATCGGCTCCAAGGGCAAGGTAGTCCTCAACAGCACCGGCGAGGCCCTGACCTTCCTGCCCATCACCGGCAGCAACGGTATTTCCAACGCGGCGGTCATCATCGGCTCCAACGGCTCTGCTGCCGGACTGGATTCGCTGGCGGGCGGCGCAAGTTATAGCATCTACAAGAACGGCTCTCTTGCCAGGGTGAAGGACCTCAAGCAATACGATGTGGCGACCTACGCCTCCGCCACCAATTCCATCATCGTCAGCGATACCCGGGTGACCACCTATTACGAAAGCTGCAAACCCTCTCCCAGCAATCCCGTTACCATTACAGTGCTGGGCGGCAAGGAATTGAATGTTCTGCCTACGGCAGTGGATTCCCTGTCCAAGCTGAAGCCTGGCAAGCAGATCGTCCTTCTGCTGACGGCGGACGGTCAGGTGGCCGGTGCTGAGGACGCCGACAAGGGTAATATCAGGGGTAACGCCGTTGCGGTGGTGTCCGAAAAGGGTGATGTGCAGTTGGTCTGCGGCGGTGCGCTGCTGAACATCGGCACAGCGAGCGAATACGCCGGTCAGGCAGTGGCGGTGTCCTCCGACAAGGGCGGCTTAAAACTCAACAAGATCTCCGGCGGTGCCGGCGGCGACCTGCTGCCCATGGAGGGGACGCTGGGCGGTAAGAAGCTGGCGGACAACGTTATGCTCTTTGACGGCGGCAGACAGATCGCCCTCAGCGAGCTGAGCCAGACCGGCGTCAACTCCGGCCGCGTCTCCTATGCCCGGACCAACTGGGCCGGTCAGGTGGACTTGATCGTGCTGAATAGCGGCCTTGCCGAGGATGTAATCTATGGCCGTGCGGTGGTGAACAGTTCTACGAGTAAGGTTTGGGTATGGTATCCCGGCCATGAAAATGACGAGGAACAGCAGGAAGGCGTAAACGGCAGCTATAAGGAAACAACTTCCCAGACCATCTCTATCGAGACCGCAAGCAAAACCTACGGCCCCATCAACAGCGGCAATCATGTCAGTAACGGCGCTTTTGTGGCGGTGAGCATCAAGACCAGTTCTCAGGGCAACCTCATGTTCACCAGATTTGACACCATGAGCAAGCTGAGCAACGTTTCTTCCAGCGCCTGGATCGGCAAGACGGCCGTGACCTTCGGCAGCCGGACCTACGAGGTCCCCTCCAATGTCCAGTGCTACAACGATGACACCGGCAAGTGGATGACGCTGGATGATGCCAAAGCCTACGGCGGCACCATGAACCTCTATGTTTATGACGGCGTGGTGCGCATCGTAGAGGTCAAGGCGTAAAAAAACCTGTGGCCTGACGGCTCAGCCGTCAGGCCACAGAATCACCTGAAAAGTAAATGATTGAGGAATGCAGGAGGAATGGATATGAAAAAACTTTTGGCTGTTTCCCTGACGATCATGATTTTAGGCACTCTGGGCGGATGCGGCAAGCAGGACACCCAGGAGTCGCCCAAGGTGGAAATTGACTACGGCAATTCCGAACTCTACACCCAGGAGGACATGGACGCTGCCATCCAGGTAATTGAAGCGGAGTTTGCCACCTGGGAAGGCTGTGAACTTCACAGCCTGGCCTACGGCGGCGACGCGGCCTGCAGCGACGAAAACATTGAGTGGCTCAACGGGCTGGAAATGAAAGAGCAGACTGAGCCTTTTACTCAGTGCATCCTGTTTTCCAGCAGCTTTCACTCCCCCGTGGAGCAGCGGGACGCCTGGAATGCCGATACGGAGTATGAGGGCTTGCAGTGGTGGCTGGGCCGCAGCGGCGGCGCCTGGGAACTGGTGACCTGCGGATACGGCTGATCTCCGTTTGTGCGCCCAATAAAAACCAATTGAAAAAGCAGCGCCCCGGTGCCCTTTGGCACCGGGGCACTATTTTAGGGGCAGAGAAAAAGGACTCGGATGCATCAGTATCCGAGTCCTTTTCGCAATATTCGACAGAATTTATACAACTTGGAATAGATAAAACTTCAGATAATCCGTCTCGTCCACGCCCCAGAGGATGGGGTGGTCGCAGCTTTGCTGCCGGGCTTCGATCTGCCGCAGCTGTACCCCGGCATCGTGAGCGGCGGAGCGGAGCATGGCCTCAAATTTCTCCGCTGTGGCGAAGTGGGAGCAGGAGCAGGTGGCCAAGTACCCGCCCCGGGGCAGCAGCTTCATGGCCCGGTAGTTGATCTCCTTGTAGCCGGTGATGGCATTGGCCACGGTTTTCCGGCTTTTCGTGAAGGCCGGGGGGTCCAGAATGATGAAGTCATACTTCACCGGTTCCTTTTCCAACTGGGGCAGCAGGTCAAAGACATTGGCCGCCACGCAGTCCATAACGTCGGATACGCAGTTGCGCTCTGCATTGGCCCGGGCCATCTCCACGGCGGATTCCGACACATCCACTGCCGTCACATGGGCCGCGCCGCCCAGCGCGGCATTCAGGGCGAAGGAGCCGGTGTGGGTGAAGCAGTCCAGAACGGTTTTTCCCGCCGCCAGACGGCCCACCGCCCGCCGGTTGTACTTTTGATCCAAGAAAAAGCCGGTTTTCTGGCCGTTTTCTACGTCTACCAGATATTTGACCCCATTTTCCACGATCTCCACCACCGGACTGTCCGGGGGTGTTTCGCCGGGGAGGGGATACCAGCCCTTGCCCTGCGGAAGACCTTCCTTTGCCCGGAGAGCCACGTCGTTCCGCAGGAATACGCCCCGGATGGGCTGGCCGTCCTGCCGGAGAATGTCCACCAGAGCGGGGAGCAGAAGGTCCTGTAAATTCTCCATGCCAACGGACAGCACCTGCACACTGAGCAGATCATGGAACTTATCCACCGTCAGGCCGGGGAAGGCGTCCGCCTCGCCAAAGATCACCCGGCAGGCGTCCAGATCCGCCGGGTCCATGACGGACTTCCGGTAGTCCCACGCCCATTGCAGTTTCCGCCGCCAGAAGGCTTCGTCAAAGCGGTCGTTGGCGTTCCGGGAGATGAGCCGCACACGGATCTTGGACTGCTGGGACAAAAAACCGGTGCCCAGATAGCGGCCCTTCTTGCTGATGACATCCACCAGTCCGCCGTTGGCCGTTTCACCTTCTATGTTCAGGATCTCTGCATCATACACCCAGGGATGCCCCTTGACGATGGCGTTTTCCGCCTTGGGAGTGACGGTATAAGTGGGATAGCCACGCTCTATTTTCATAAGCTGTGCTCCTTTTAGGCTTGATTTCCGGGCCAGTATAGCACAATTCCGGGGAAAACGCCATACTATGAAGCAGACAGAATTTCACCACAACAAAAAATGCTCTGCACATTCATCATCTGTATGGGAGGGAACTCTGATGCCCATTGTGTTTTTAAGTCCGTCCACCCAGGACTGGAACCCCTATGTTACTGGCAGCGGCAGCGAGGAATACTGGATGAACCGGATCGTGGACGCTATGGAGCCGTATCTGCGGTCCAACGGCATCCGCTACCGCCGCAATGACCCGGACACCTCGGCGGGGGCCGCCATCCGGGAGGCCAACAGCGGCTATTATGACTTCTATCTGGCACTGCACTCCAACGCCATCGGAAACGGCTCCGCCCAGACCTCCGCCCGGGGCATTATCGCCTTTTACTATCCCGGCAGCGCCGGCGGGCAGCGGGGCGCGGAGCTGATCGCCAAAAATCTGCGGGAGATCTACCCGCTGCCCGACAAGGTCACCACCCGCCCTACCACCGCATTGGGAGAGGTGTCCCGGTCCCGGTTCCCGGCGGTGCTGGTGGAGATCGGCTACCATGACAACTATTCCGACGCCCTCTGGCTGGAGAGCCATGTGGAGGATGTGGCCCGGCAGCTTGTCAAGGCGCTGACGGAGTATTTCGGCCTGCCCTTCATCCCGCCTATGGACCCGAAACGGGGAACGGTCCGCCTGAGCTACGGCACACTGAATCTCCGCGCCGCGCCGTCCTCCGCCGGTACGGTGATCGCCAACCTGCCCAACGGCGCGGAGGTGACGGTTTACGGCGAGTGGAATGGGTGGTATGTGGTGCAATACGGAGATCAGGTGGGATACGCCGCTGCGGCCTATATCGACGTATAGGGAGAAAAGCGGACCGGCTGCGGAGGAAAAGCTGATCCGGTCAAAATTTGCAGCAAATGACTTGACATAACTACGCCTTCTGATTAAACTATATAGGGATCATTATAGGCGGCAAAAGGGGTGTCCGCCTGTTTGTGTTCTGAACCGTACCGGCCCGCTGACTGGTGGGACGGACGGTGAATTTTATGGCATTTTTCGCCAAAGTCAAAGAAAGGAGTCACAGTTTATGCTGACCGTGATCATAGGCGTTGTTGCCTTAGCCGGCGGCTTTGCGGGTGGCTTCCTTTATCGCAAAAAAGTATCTGAAAAAGAGATCTCCAGCGCCGAAGAAGAAGGCCGGCGCATCGTCAACGAAGCGATCCGCAACGCCGAGAGCAAAAAGAAGGAAGCGCTGCTGGAAGCCAAGGAAGAGATCCTGAAAAGCCGTACTGATTACGAGAAGGAAGAAAAGTCCCGCAGAGCCGATCTGCAGCGGCAGGAAAACCGTTTGCAGCAGAAGGAAGAAAACCTGGACCGCAAGCTGGAGACCATTGAGAAGAAGGAAGAATCTCTGGCCCAGAAGCACGCGGCCATGGAAAAGGAACAGGAGGAGATCCGCACCATCAAGCAGAGCCAGACGGCTATGCTGGAAAAGATCTCCGGCTTCACCGCTGACGAGGCCAAGGAATACCTCATTCAGCAGGTGGAGAGCGAAGTGACCCACGAGACTGCCCTCAAGATCAAAGAGGTGGAGTCCCGGATGAAAGAGGAATGCGAGACCCGCGCCCGCGAAGTGGTGGCTCAGGCCATCCAGCGCTGCGCGGCGGACTCCGTGGCCGAGCTGACCGTCAGTGTGGTTCCCCTGCCCAATGACGAGATGAAGGGCCGTATCATCGGCCGCGAGGGCCGCAACATCCGTACCATCGAGACTCTGACCGGTGTGGATCTCATCATCGACGATACACCGGAGGCCATCACCGTCTCCTGCTTCGAGCCGGTCCGCCGGGAGATCGCCCGGCTGGCACTGGAAAAGCTGATCGCCGACGGCCGTATCCATCCCACCCATATCGAGGAAATGGTGGAGAAGGCCCGCCGTGAGGTGGAGGCCACCATCAAGGCCGAGGGCGAGCGCGCCATGTTCGAGTGCGGCATCCGCAACCTCCACCCCGAGCTGGTGAAGATGCTGGGCCGTCTCCATTACCGCACCAGCTATGGCCAGAACGTTTTGCAGCACTCCATCGAGGTGTCCCACATTGCCGGCATGATGGCCGCCGAGCTGGGTGCCGATGTGCAGACTGCCAAGCGGGCCGGTCTGCTTCACGATCTGGGCAAGTCCATCGATCACGAGATGGAGGGCACCCATGTGCAGCTGGGCGTGGAATTCGCCCGGAAGTACAAGGAGAAAGAAGAGATTATCCACGCCATCGAGGCCCACCACAACGATGTGGAGCCCCGGACCATCGTGGCTTGTCTGGTGCAGGCGGCGGACGCTATTTCTGCGGCCCGTCCCGGCGCCCGGCGCGAGAATCTGGAGAACTACATCAAGCGGCTGGAGCAGCTTGAGAGCATCGCCACCTCCTTCCAGGGTGTTGAGAAGGCATATGCCATTCAGGCCGGCCGTGAGGTCCGTGTCATGGTGAAGCCCGAGCAGGTCAACGAGGATCAGATGGTGATCCTGGCCCGTGACCTGGCCAAGAAGATCGAGGAAGAGATGGAATATCCCGGCCAGATCAAGGTCAATCTCATCCGCGAGACGAAGTGTGTCGAATACGCAAAGTAATAAACCGTCGAAAAACTCCCCCAAGGAATCGTTCCTTGGGGGAGTTTTGCTGTTCCAAGTGAAATTTGCGGCGGCGTAGTCAATTGGCGCAGCGGCGGAGGATCGCTTCCATATCCGCCTCCTGAATCTTGACAAAGCCGCCGAAGGGGAAGCCGTTGGGCTTTTCGCACCGATGGGCTACCATGGCAGGAATGTCCTCCGCCCTGCCGCCTACTTCCTCCAGCGTGGCGGGCATACCCAAAGTGCGGAAGAAGTCCCGCAGACGGCGGATGCCAGTTTGCGCCGTGCGCTCCGGATGGGCGAAATCCATTTCACAACCGAATACGTTGACGGCGAACCGGGCAAAACGCATGACATCATGGCCGCAGACATATTCCATCCAGGCGGGCATCACCACCGCAAGCCCCGCGCCGTGGGCGCAGTCATAGAAGGCGGACAGCTCGTGCTCAATCTGGTGGCTGGCCCAGTCCTGATCCCGGCCGATGCCGCAGGAATTGTTGTGGGCCAGCATTCCCGCCCACATGAGGTCCGCATGGGAGGCGTAGTCACTGTGATCCGCCAGCGCCTTGGGGGCGGCGTCCACAATGGTTTTCATCACGGCCTCGCACAGCCGGTCGGTGAGGGCCACATCCGGCGTGTTGGTGAAATAGCGCTCGCACAGGTGGGCCAGCATATCCACAGCACCGCAGGCGAGCTGATAATCCGGCAGGGAATAGGTGTAGGTGGGGTCCAACACGGAGAATTTGGGCCGGATGAGGTCCGTTTTGGGGCAGCCCCATTTCAGATTGCCGTCTTCCTGCGTGATGACGCAGCTGTCGGAGCCTTCGCTGCCAGCAGCGGAGATGGTCAGCACTGTGCCGATTGGCAGGGTGTGTTCAATTTTGGCTTTTCCGGTGAAGCAATCCCAGAAATCGCCGTCATAGGGGACGCCCATGCCGATGGCCTTGGCGGTGTCGATGACGCTGCCGCCGCCGATGGCCAGCAGGAAATCTACCTCCTCTGTCCGGGCAAGATCAATGCCTTCATACACCTTGCCGCTGCGGGGATTGGCCTGAACACCCCATAGCTCGCACCAGGGAAGTCCGGCCTCTTTCAGAGAGGCGGCAACAGCGTCGTAGGCTCCGTTTTTCTTTACGGAACCGCCGCCTGCCACCAGAAGGACCTTGCTGCCGCCGAACTGACGGACCAGCGCACCCACGTGGCTGGCTTCCCCTTGGCCAAAGGCAAACATGGTCGGGGCGTAAAAAGTGAAATTGTTCATGGCTGACCTCCTGATCCTGTTATAGAGTTATACTTTACAGAAGCTTGCAGATCTCTTCTCCACAGCGCATCCCGTCCGCAGCGGCGGAGAGGATGCCCCCGGCCCAGCCGCCGCCCTCGCCGCAGGGGTAAAGCCCCTGAATGGGGGACTGGCGATCGTTATTCCGCAACAGACGCACCGGAGAGGAACTGCGGCTCTCCACGGCGGTGAGCACCGCGTCGCTCTGGTCATAGCCCTTCAGCTTCCGGCCCAGGATGGGCAGTGCTTCCGCAATGGATGCCGCCACAAAGTCCGGCAGGCAGTCCCAGAGGTCCGTCCATGTAACGCCGGGGCGGTAGCTGGGAATAACCCGGCCCGGCCCTGTGGAGGGACGCTTGGCAAGGAAGTCCTCCACCCGCTGGGCGGGGGCAAGGTAATTCCCTTGTCCTGCCTGATAAGCGGCGGCTTCCAAATCCCGCTGGAAGGCGATACCCGCCAAGGGGTTGTCCCCGCCGAAATCCTCCGGGGTGACGTTCACCAGCAGCGCGCCGTTGATGTTCTCTTTGTCACGGGCAAATTCGCTCATGCCGTTGGTCACCACCCGGTGTTCCTCCGACGCGGCGGCCACCACCTGTCCGCCGGGGCAGACGCAAAAGGAGAACACCCCCCGTCCGTTGGACAGGTGGCAGCTTAATTTATAGGTGGAGGCGGGCAGGCCGGGGTGTCCGGCGTACTGCTTGTATTGGGCGGCGTCGCAGTCAGACTGCCGCTGCTCGATGCGGACGCCCACGGCAAAGGGCTTAGCCTCCATGGGGACGCCCCGGCGGTAGAGCAGCTCAAAGGTGTCCCGGGCGGAGTGACCGGGGCAGAGGATCAGCTGGCGGCAGGGCAGCGTGTAGATCCCCTCCGGGCCGGTGACGGTGATACCGTACAAGGCCCCGTCCTGAATGTCCAGATCCGTCAGCTGATGCTCAAACCGGATATCCGCACCCAAGTCCAGCAGCTCCCGCCGCAAGTTTTTCAGGGCGATATGGAGATAGTCGGTACCAACATGGGGCTTGGCGTCATAGAGGATCTCCTCCGGCGCACCGCAGCGGACCAGCTCCTCCAGAATAAAGCGGTGCTGCGTATGTCATGTAGAGATAGTTGGTGAGATCAGGATGTTCGCTAGCCA
>ERZ791574.870-NODE-870-length-19195-cov-5.150522_pt1 | contig 19195 bp, 11 predicted proteins | sample MGYA00433098_ERZ791574 | MGnify/ENA primary metagenome ERZ791574 (study PRJEB30046, sample SAMN00791933) | human gut metagenome | study: EMG produced TPA metagenomics assembly of the A metagenome-wide association study of gut microbiota in type 2... | reverse complement strand
GCCTGCCACCAGGTGCGGAAGGGCTCTACCGTCAGCGGACGCGGCCGGGCGACGAAGTCCTTGAGCCAGAAGTTCGTGATGAGCGCGCCGCAGCACACGGCACCGAACATGCAGATGCCCGCCTTGCGCGTTTTTGGAAACAGCATCAGCACGATGCCGAGCACGAGAAAGAGGATGCCCTTCTCGCCAAGCAGCGTGATGGCCCGGCACAGCGGCGTGAAGAAGCCGCCGGCCGCTTCGGCCAGATTGTGCAGCGCCTGCAAAATGGCGTAGTCATAGCCCGCAAACGCGGTGTTGAGCCACTGCGCGATCGCAGTCAGTTCCATAAGAAATCACCGTCCAGGTACAAAGAATATCTATAGAAAAGACGAAAAAGTTCGCCAGAGTGTAAAAAGGATTTGAAATCTCTGTAAAGCGACTTTGCAATCTTACACCGTGCGCATGGATTTTGCAACCGTTACCGGCGGCATCGACCCTTAAAATTTTGGATGAATGTTTTTCAATGAAAACGAAAATAGAATGTTTTCTGCGTTTTGGGCGCGATATCCGGCCGGAGGGCTTGACTTTGCCGGGAAAAATCAATATGCTGGTAAGGAAAAATTCTATCTGGAACAGGAGCGATGTTTGCATGATTCTCGATTGCAGCAAGTATGTCGGCCCTTGTAAGTGCGGCCGTGAGCACACTCTGGAGACGAAGAAGGTCGTCGTGGAGTATGACGCGCTCGACAAGTTCGACCAGTATATGGACGAGGTTGGCCTGACCGGCAAGCGCGCTGTCATCTATGACACGAACACGTATAACCTTCCGACGCTCAAGCATGTGCGCGCCGATCAGGAGATCGTCCTCAACGCCGAGGGCCTGCACTCCGAAAAGGGCATGATCGAGGACATGATGCGCCAGCTTGACCATCCGGACGTCATCGTCGCGGTCGGCTCGGGCACGATCATGGACTTCGGCCGCTACCCGGCCTACCACCTCGGCATCCCGTTCGTCGCCGTACCGACGCTGGCGAGCTCCGACGGCTTCACGGCCAACATCTGCTCGATCATCATCGACGGTCAGAAAAAGTCCATCCCCATGCACCACGTCGGCGTTCTTTGCCAGCAGCACCGCCTCGGCTTTCAGTGCCTCATCGGGCTTGCCCTGCCGGTCAAAGCCCTTGGCGTAGCCGACGCTGTTCAGGCCGCTTTCGGCAAGGCAATCCAAGAAGGAATCCACCTTGATGGAGTTGACGGCGCTGGAACCTGCACCCTGATAGCGAGGTGTCTGGGCAAAGTCGCCGATGACCGCCACCTTTTCCCCCTTTGCAAGGGGCAGCAGGCTGTTTTCGTTCTTCAGCAGCACGATGCTCTGGGCAGCAGCCCGGCGTGCCAGTGCGTGGTGGGCGTCGGCATCGAACTTGCCGGGTGCGGCGTCCACCGCCGCCTTGGTGGTAAACACCAGTTCCAGCAGCTCCTCCAGCCGGGCGTCCACGTCTGCTTCGGTGATCTTGCCGGTCTGCACCGCCTTCATCAGCTCCCGGATGGCGTCCCCGCCGGGGGCGGGCATTTCCAGCGTAGATCCATTCTTTACGCCGAGGGCGTGGTCGTTGCTGCCGCCCCAGTCGGTGACCACCGCGCCGTCAAAGCCCCAGTCCCTGCGCAGGATATCCATAAGCAGGTGGGCGTTCTCGTTGGCGTAGGTGCCGTTGACAAGGTTATAGGCGGACATGATGGTCTTTGGCTGCGCCTCCTTGACCACCATCTCGAAGCTGGTCAGGTAGATCTCCCGCAGGGTGCGCTCGTCCACGATGGAATCCGAAGCCATACGCCGCGTTTCCTGACTGTTGACGGCAAAGTGCTTCGGGCAGGCAGCTACGCCCTTGGACTGGATGCCGCGAATATATCCCGCCGCCAGCTTGCCCGCGAGATACGGGTCCTCGGAGAAATACTCAAAGCTGCGCCCGCACAGCGGGTTGCGCTTCATGTTAAGCCCCGGTCCCAACACCACCGACACTTCCTGCGCAGCGGCTTCCTCGCCCAAGGCTGCGCCGATTTCCTCGCCCAGCGCGGCATCCCAGCTGTTTGCAACAGCCGATGCCGTGGGGAAGCAGGTGGCGGGCACGCTGGGATTCAGCCCCAAGTGGTCGCTCTCCCCCGCCTGCTTGCGCAAGCCGTGGGGACCGTCCGACAGCCAGATCTGCGGAATGCCGTGTTCGGGCATACCCCGCGTTTTGAAGGTTTCCGCGCCGGAAAGCAGCGCGCATTTTTCTTCCAAGGTCAATTTTTTCAGCAAAAGTTCTGTATTTTGCATATATTTTCCCTTCTCATAAGAAAAGCCGCATCCAACGCCTGCAAGCAGACATCAGACGCGGCTTTCATTCAGCAAGTACCGTTAGGGCAATACCGCATAATTCTAAGTGCCGATACGGCGAGCGAGGTGCGGCAGCTGCTAAGCCAAAAGCGCAGATAATACTTTGTGTATTATCGAGCATTTTGGCAACGCAGATGCCGTGCCGCAGCCGCCGGAGCGGTGCTTAAGCCGTAGGGCGGGAATTGTGCGGTATTGCCTTAGGTTTTATCAGGGGCAATGGACGCTTACTCTGCCGCCAGCGTGACCACAGCCTCGTTGATGGAGTAGGTGGTGCTGGAGCCCCAGCCGGAAACGATTTCGTCGTGGGCGGGGATGGTCAGCTGCTTGCTGCCGTCCTCACCCTCGGTGATGGGCACCGTCAGGGCATCGCTGCCGTTCAGGGTCATGGTAAGGGCATCGTCCTGCGCATCCACCAGCGTGCCGGTGATGGAGGCAGAGCCGTCGGCGGCAGTCAGCGTGCAGACCTTGTGGGAGTAATCCACCAGCAGCACGGCATCCGTTGCGGTGGGCGTCTCACCCTGCACCAGCTCATAGCTGCCCGTGTACTGCTCGGTGACCAGATCCTCGACCTGCACTTCAAACGTAGCGGTCGCACCCAGGAAGGAGGCCGTCACGGTCTTGGTGCCTACGGTGTCGCTGTCGTAACCGGTGAAGGTCAAGCGACCGCCCCAGATGGACTCCTCCGCACCGTTGGCGCGGATAGCCGTCACAACCAGCTCGCCCGGGTTGAAGGTGTCACCCGTGTAGAAGGTGCGCAGGTTGGAGGCATTGATCGTCAGGCTCTTGGCAGGGGCATAGGGCTGACCGTAGATGTTGATGTTGCGGGTGAACATACCGCCCATAACGCCATAGCTCAGGCTGGCTTCCATGCTGTATGCGCCGTGGTCGGTGTCAAAGACGAAGATATCCGCATCTGCGCCGCCCTCCACATCGGTGGGGCGCACGGTGCCGTCGGCGTCCTGATTGCCCAGCAGATGAATGACGAAGTTTTTCTCGCCGTTTTCATCGCAGTTGTACCAGTAGCCGTAAACATGGGAGATAGAGTCGCCGCCCACGGAGGTGCTGGGACCGCTGAAGGAACCCCACATCGAACCGTCGGTGTAGCAGTACATATCCAGACAGGCAGGATCCACGATGGTGCTGAAACCCTCGGTGTACTGACCCTCGAAGAAGTAGGCGACTTCCCCGTTCGGCTCCTTGGCTTCCCAGGTTTCCTGCGGGATGGCAATAAGGTCATCCAGCGTCTTGGATACGTACTCGTTGTCGTTGTAGTTCATAACGGGACCATCGGCAGAAGTCTGCGCCGCATCGGGGGCAACCGCCGCATCGCCGTCCGAGGGCAGGCTGCTGCTCTGCAGGGAGAAACCGCCCACGCAGACCGCAGCGACCACGACCACCGCACCGGCGGCAGCAAACTGTTTTCCGGTGGCTTTTGCCTCGCCGGTTTTCGTCTGCTTGCAGAAGCAGGCGATCACGCTGAGCAGGCAGGCAATGAACGTGCCGACCATATAAAACACGCACAGACCGGCGTTGCCGCCCGCAAAGGTGACATGGTTGATGACGTCGGCAAAGACGAAATACAACTGCACAACGACAAGATACAGGGCAATGTTATAAATGACCGCCTGAATCAGCGCGCTAAACGGAACGGAAACAAAGAAGAAAACGAGCGAAGCGGCAGCACCGACCAGCAGTACCACGCCGGCCATCGTGCCGGAGTGACCCAGAGGGGCAGCCGTGGCCTGTGTGAGCAGGAATACAATGCCGGTGATCAGCGCGACCAGCGCTGCGGCAAGGCAGAACCAGCTGCCCAGCCCTTTATTTTTCAAGCCTTTATTCATCAGGTTCCACCTCCATCAATTCTTTTTGGCGGCACGATTCTTCCGCTTTTCCTCGGAGAAAACGTCCGTGTAGGTATGCAGCACATACATCACGACAGCGGCAACGGCCAGTGCGCAGAACACAACATCGAGAGCGCGCAGGGTCGTCTGCCACCACGGGGCTGCGTCGGAAACGACAACGTCCTCCGCGCCGGAGCCGCCCATAGAGGACTGCAGCATGATGTAGTACAGATAATGGTTGGAGTCAATGACCTTCTGCAGCAGGTCGCCGTCATCGGTGCTGGTGATCAGCTTCTCGATTTCGTTCGGGCGGGCGGTATCCAGGCAGAAGATGTTGTTGCCTGCCATCAGCATTTCGGGGGCGGAGGAATACTCGGACGCGGTCAGAGCATCGTCGATGATGTAGCCGCCGTAGTTCCACTCGTCGCGCAGGATGTGCTGGATGCCCTGGTTGGCGGCAGCGTACATAACGCCGATACGGTTGTAAGCGGTCATAACGCCGAGAGAATCGCCCTCAGCCAGAGAACCCTCAAAGGCGCGCATATAGATCTCGCGGATGGACTGCTCGTTCGCAAAGGTGGAGATGCCCTGACGACCGGCTTCCTGCTCGTTCAGGAAGAAGTGCTTGACCGTGCCGATCAGACCCTTGTTGCGCATACCGTGGGAAACGGCCTTGGCAGCATAGTAGCTGAGAACGCCGTCCTCGGAGAAATACTCCGAGGTACGACCGGAGTAGGGAGAACGCAGGGTGTCCGCGCCGGGCGCGTAGGCGATGGGGATGGACGCATACAGCGCATCCTCGCCGTACATCTCGCCAAAGCGGGTCTGCACATCGTGGTTCCAGGTTGCGCCGACGATGGGCAGCGTAGCCCAGCCGGTGCAGTTGCGGCGGTCGCCGTACTTAAACTGACCGTTCATGCCCTCGGGACCATCGACGATGGTGCAGCCGGGCTTGTTGACAGCCTTGACAGCCTTGATGCCCTTGGAGTCGCCCATGTTGATGAGCAGATCGCTCAGCGTCAGCTGAGAAAGGAAGTCGTTCCACTTCGGGTCGTCGAAGGCGACGCCGATCATATCGCTGAAGTTGATCTTCTCATCCAGCTCCACGCCGAGGTTGAAGTCGGAAACGCTCTTGGCATCGGCTGCCTTGACGTAGGTCTGCATATTCAGACCGTTGTACAGCTTATCGTTGACCGTCAGGGTCTCCAGCGTGGTGGGGTAGGTCGTATCCCACGCGCTGCGGGACAGGTAGGTGATTTTTTCGTCGTCGTTCGCCCAGTAGTTCACATCAGCGTCGTCGAAGGTATTCGTGACTTCCACATCGCTGTTGTAACGGGAGTTGCGGTACTTTTGGGTATCGACCTCGGTATTGGGGGCGGTCCAGGTGGCCACGGCGGCGGTGTTGCCGGTGACGACATTGCCGTCCTGATCGATCAGCTTGCCCGCAACGGCGTCACCGCACTTGGCGGCCAGCACATTGTTCAGTGCCTCGTGTGCGCCGTTGCCGACGGCGAAATAGTAATCGCCCGCATCGAGGATGTAGCCCTTTGCACCGTTGGCGTCATAGGACGCGAGGAAGTAGCCGGGCACATCGACCGTGACAGTCTCGGATGCACCTGCGGCCACGTCGATTTTGTCATAGCCCAGCAGCTGGATCGAGGACTTTTCGACGTTGTTCTGCTTGTCGTAGTCGGTGTAGGGGGTCTGTGCGTACAGCTCCACCGTAGCCTTGCCGTCCCTGTCGCCGGTATTGCTCACCGTGACGGTCGCCGTAAAGGTGTCGGTGTCGCTGTTGTAGTCCAGTTTGTCAAGGTTGTACTCATAGTTCGTGTAGGACAGACCGTAGCCGAAGGGGAAGCAGACCTCCTCGGCGTAGTTCCAGCCGTCGGTCGAGGCTTTGGTGCCAACCGTGGAATCGGCGTTGCCCTGACCGAGGATGGTGTCCTCGTAGCGGGTCTCGTAGTAGCGGTAGCCGACGTAGATGCCTTCGTTATAGCTGACAAAGCTGTCGCCTGCCGCGCGGGGCGTTTTGCTGCCGTAGTTGTAGGCGTGCAGACCGAAGTTTTCGGCGCTGGGCGCGGACAGGGAGTTGGCGGCAAAGGTGGCGGTGGTGTGACCGGAGGGGTTGACCTCACCGGTCACAACGCGGATGGCGCCGGGCATACCGTAGAAGCCGGGGTTGCCGACCCACAGCACAGCGTCAACATTGTACTCGTCCAGCCAGTCCATCTCCATCGCAAAGACGGAGTTCAGCAGGACGACGGTTTTCTTGAATTGGCCGGAGTCCTTGATTTTCTGGAAGATCGCTTTCTCGTTGTCGTCCAGCTCCAGCATACGCTTGCCCTCGTCGTTGACCATCGCAAGGTCGTTGCCCTCGGTGGCAAAGCGGGACAGCGTAACAAACGCGACATCGCCGTAGGACGCAAACGAGTCGGTGACGCTGCCGGTGAACAGCGCCGGGTCATATTCGCCCACGCTGGAAACGCTTCTTTCTTTCGGCGCGGCGGCGGAAGCGTAGGCGTCCAGCACGGTTTGGTTCACGTTGAAGCCGGCATCCTGCAGGGCGTCAACGGGGGTTTTCTGGTAATCCGGGTTCGTGGAGGAACCGCCTGCGGTGCTGCGGAACACCGGGTCGATGCTGCCGCGGCCAAAGACCGTGACGTTGCGCTCAGACTCGGAAAGCGGCAGGGCGTTGTTGCGGTTGTAGAGCAGCACGCTGCCCTCTTCTTCTTCCTGCTCACAGAACTGATAAGCGGCTTCGATGTACTTTTCGTAGCTTGCGTCAGACAGGGTGCCGTCAGCGGAGAACTCCGTGCCGCCGTAAGATGCGTCAGAGCCTTCGATGCCGAGTGCATGGTTGACTTCGCCTTCCTGCTGGAACGCAATAGTCGTTCCGGTCAGGACAAGGTTGGCCACCAGCACAGCCGCGCCGGACAAGCCCAGCCAACGGCGGGACTTGCTTGAGGTTTCCTTTTGTGCCATAGGTTTTTCTCCTTCCTAAACTGTCACAGATGAATGATACGATGCGCTTGCTGCCAAGGGCTGCGCATTTCCCTTTTGCAGAAGCCTTTCGTATCTTTTTCACAAAGCTATCATAAAGGGAAGCGTTGACCGGGTCAATGCAGTTGGCGTAAACGTCAAAAAACACGGCACAAATGACACAAAAGCAAAGCGACTGCCGAAAGGCAGTCGCTTTTGGGTTATGCAGTTTCTTTTTGGCTTTTCCCGCAGGGGAAGGTGACCACCAGGTAAAAAATCGAGTCCTCCACAAAGCAGTCTGCCGTGCCGCCGTACAGCTCGGCAATGCTTTTGATGCTTTTTATGCCGTAGCCGTGCTCCTCGGTATCCTGCTTGGTTGTAACGATAGCGCCGTCCCGCAGCGTCGGCGGTGCGGGGGTGTAGTTCTGCACGCGGATGACAGCCATGTCACGGCAGCGGCTGATGTCCAGTGTGATGACCCGCTTAGACGCATCGCTTACCTGCGTCAGACACTCAATGGCATTGTCCAGCGCATTGCCCAGCAGGGAGTAAATGTGGTAGTGCTTCATATTCTCCAAACAGCTGCCGTCTGCCGAGCAGACCAGCTGAATACCTGCCTGCCCGCAGAGTGCCGACTTTTGGGTCAGTGTGATGTCCAGCGCCTTATTCCCGGTGAAATAGCGCAGGTTCAGGTTGTTCATCTCTTCTTCCAGACGGGCGCGTTCCTCATCCGTGGCGCGGGAATACTGCTGTTTCAGGTCATGGTAGCGGATGTTGATTTTTTCCATGTCTTTTTTTGCCTGCTCATACTGCTGCTTGTCACATTCCAGCAGCTGCGCCAGCATTTCATTCTCGTGTTCCAGACTCTTGATACTGCAATTTGAAAATTCCAGCGCCAGAATCGTGATGGCAAACAGGATGCAGAACGCATTCAGCGCCAGATAGGCGGTCGGGTAGGACTCTGCGCTGCCGTCCAGGACATCCTCCAGCACAACACTCAGGTAGACCGCGGCAATCAGGAAAAAGCCGGAGTAAAGCACAGTCTTGACATTGTCAAACAGCAGGCACCCGCGCCGGATGCGCAGGGTGAACAGCAGGTAGATGACCAGGCAGACCACAAGGTTGCTGAAAAGCAGAATGACAAATTCAACGCGCCTGTCCGTGCGCCCATGCTGAATCAGCCAAAAAATGGGCATATAGGCCAGCTTACTGGCAATGTGCTGCACCGCGTAGGCACAGGTTGTATAAAACAGGGCGTGCAGCGGGCTGCAGTCAAAGCTGAACCATATCAGGTCAAACAGCAGCGTCGTATACAGCAGCAATTTTGCCCAAAGCGGCAGGAATGCCAGGGTGTCCGTCAGCGCAAGAAAGGCCCATACACCCGCCGCCAACCGCGGAACGAAGCAGCTGCGGCGCTGCCCCCACGGGACAAACAGGCCAGCGCACAGAATCATACCCAGCTGGATTTGCTGGTTCAGTATCCAATTTATGACCGGCACGGGTCTTCCCACTCCTTTTTTGCCATATATCGGGAGAATGCCTCGGTAAAGGCGTCCTTGTAGGTGCGCCCGATGGGCAGTGCCGCCCCGCCGATATAGACATTCATACGGCTTACCGCCGTGATACAGCGCAGGTTCACAAGATAACTGGCACTGCATCGTACAAAGCCGTAGGGCGTCAGCTGCGCCGCGATTTCCTGCATCGAACCGCGGTTTTTGATGATCTCGGTCTTACCGTCCCCGCCGCACAGGTTGTACAGCAGGTCGTGCTGGCGCACCTCTACATAGGCGATTTCCGCTGCATCCAGCAGCCGCGTCACGGTGCCGTCCTTGACGACAATGTGCGGCGGCGCAGTCTTTTGACCGGCGCGCTTTTGCAGCACCTTCAGCGCCCGCGTCAGATACATATGGAAGGAGTACCACTGTATCGGCTTTACAATAAAGCCCAGTGCGCCGACACTGTACCCGTTCAGCGCGAATTGCTGCAAATTCGTGCAAAAAATGAGGATGACGTCTTGATCTGTCTCCCGGATTCTTTCGGCCAGTTCCATGCCGGACATCTGCGGCATATCAATGTCCAGATACAAAATGTCAAAATCACGGTCTTGCGCCGCCAGATAGACTGCCGCACAGTCGAACTCCTGTACGTTCAGTTCTGTGCCGTTCTCCGCGCCAAACCGCGCCAGTGCCTGTTTCAGTTGGTCTCTTTCTTGTTTTTCATCGTCCACAATGCCGATTCGGATCATCGTGCGTTCCTCCCTCCGCGCAAAGATCTATACAAGTATGATATACCCCCGAACGCAGCCGCGTCAACCTTTTACGAGCGAATCGTCCAATTTTTCCAAGATATTTCAGGTGGCAGTTGCCGCAGTTGCAGCCGCCGTAGATGGGATCATTACCCGTACCGTCTATCCCGAAGTGCCGCCGCGGGTGGAATACGCTCTCTCCGACTTAGGCGGATCCATGCGTCCCATCATGGATGCAATGGAGATTTGGGAGACGGCATATAAAAAATAGAAGGAATAAAAAAGCAGCACAGCCCCCGCCAGAAACTCATAGAGCTTGGCGGGGGCTGTACTATTTTAATCAGCCAATATTTAAATCAGGCCCATCAGGCTGGGCAGGCCCAGAGACAGAGCCGGGATGTAGGTGACGGCCAGCAGGGCGGCAACCAGTGCCACAAAGTAGGGGATCAGCTTGGACGTGACCTGCTCGATGGAGACATGGCCGATGCCGCAGCCGACGAACAGAACCGAGCCGACCGGCGGGGTGATGTTGCCCAGGCACATATTGAAGATCAGCATGACGCCGAACTGGATCTCCGTCATGCCAAAGCTGGTGGCGATGGGCAGGAAGATCGGGGTGAAAATCAGGATGGCCGGGGTGATGTCCATGAACATGCCGATGACCAGCAGGATGATGTTCATGAGCAGGAAGATGATGTACTTGTTTTCAGTCAGGCTCATCAGGCCGTTGGAGATGGCTGCCGGGATGCCGGAGTAGGCCATAACGAAGGACATGGCAGAGGAGGCAGAAATCAGGAACAGGATGATGCCGGACGTTTTGGCGGAGTTGAGCAGGATGCCAAGGAAGCCTTTGAAGTCGATGCTCTTATAGACGATGGAAAGAATCAGGCAGTAGAGAACCGCGACACCTGCGCCCTCAGTGGCGGTGAAGATACCGGAGACGATGCCGCCGATGACAATGACGATCAGCAGCAGAGACGGCACGGCGTCCCAGACGGTCTTGGCAATGCTCTGGCTGTGGTCAATGCCGGTGGCTTTCATGCCAGCCTTTTTTGCGCCGATGAACGCAACGACCATGCAGCACAGGCCCATCAGGATGCCGGGAATGTAACCGGCCATGAACAGCGTGGAGATGGAGACACCGCCCGCGACGGTGGAGTAGACAATGAAGGCAGACGTCGGGGGAATCAGCAGGCCGGTGGGGGCGGAGGCAATGTTGGCGGCGGCAGAGTAGGCGGGGTCGTAGCCGTTTTCTTCCTCAATGGGGCTGATGCAGCCGCCCATGGCGGATGCGGCAGCAACGGAGGAGCCGGACAGCGCGCCGAACAGCATGTTGCCCAGGATGTTGGCCTGCGCCATGGAGCCGGGGATCTTGCCGACGAACAGCTGGGCAAAGTTGACCAGGCGCTTGGCAATACCGCCGTTATTCATGATGTTGCCGGCCAGAATGAACAGGGGCACAGCAAGCAGCGAGAAGCTCTCCACGCCGGAGTTCATCTTCTGCATCGTGATAAAGGTGATCTGGTCCCAGGACAGGGTGGACATGGCGGTCACGATAGACGACGCCACAATGCTGATGGAGATAGGCACGCCGAGGAACAGCAGCACGCCGAACACGGCGAACAGGATAACGGTGGTCATGGTGATACTCATTTGTCTGCACCCTCCTTGGATTCAACTTTTTCGCCGGTGACGTCCTCATAGATGTTGATGATCTGCGCCAGGACGATGAACACGCCGGAAATCGGGGCGATGGAGTAAACAAGGCTGCGGGGAATACCCAGCAGGGCCGAGAACTCGCGGCTGGCAGAGACAGCCAGCTTAAAGCCGCCGATGGTGAATACGAAGATGGCCATCAGCAAAATCAGACCATCGATGACCACCAGCAGGGCGGTGTGCGCCTTGCCGGTGAATTTGTCGCGGATGAGGGTCAGGGACATGTGCTCCCGGGTGGAGAAGGCGTAGGCCGCGCCGATGAAGCCGGTCCAGATCAGGCTGTAGCGGACAAGCTCCTCGGTGAAAGCCACGGGGCTGTTGAGGATATAGCGGGAGAAAACCTGAATCAGAACCAGCACCGTCATAAAGGTAAGCAGTACGGCGCAGGCAATGCTCAAAATTTTGTCCATCCAGAATTTGATGGCAGCAAAGGTGTTTTTCATGGCTTACTCCTCCCCTCTTGCGGCGTCGATGGTATCCAGCAGCGTCTTGACGCCGGGATACTGCTCCTCGTAGGCTTCGATCATGGGCTGGGTTGCCTCGCGGAAGGCTTCCTTGTCGACGTCATAGACGAACTCAACGCCCATCGTCTCCTGTGCTTCCTTGACGGCCTCCTCCACAGCGGTGTCCCACATGACCTTGTGGGCATCGGTGGAATCGTGGGCGGCCTCCAGAATGATTTCCTGATCCTCGGGGCTGATGGTCTCCCAGACCTTCTCACTCATGATGAGGACGTCGGGGATCATGGCGTGCTGATCCACCGAGTAGACCTTGCAGACCTCGCCGTGCTTGCCGGTGGTCAGGGCGGTCTCGTTGTTCTCGGTGCCGTCAATGATGCCGGTCTGCAGCGAGGTGTAAACGTCACCGTAGGACATGGCGACGGGAATGCCGCCCAGATAGCTCATCATGTCGGTCTGGCTCTTCATATCCTGCACGCGGATCTTCAGGCCCTTCAGGTCAGCGGGCGTGCGGATGGCGCGATCCTTCGTGTAGAAGGAGCGTGCGCCGGAGGTGTAATAGGTCAGCGTGACAAAGCCGTCGTCACCGGTGGAGAGGAAGAAATCCTGCATTTCCTGCGAGTCCATGACATGGTAGAAGTCATCGGTATCGTTGAAGATATAGGGCAGGCCGAAGGTGTTGAAGGCATCGTTGTAGGTAGCCAGACCGGGTGCAGAAACCTTGGTCATGGCGATAACGCCGGCCTGCAGCTGCTCAAGGTTCTCGTTTTCGCTGCCGAGCTGGCCGTTGGGGAAGATCTTGACCTGGATGCGGCCATCGGTCTTTTCAGCGACCTCGTCCGCGAACTGGGTCATGGCGATGTGGACAGTGTGGGTCTCGGACAGGCCGTGGGCCAGAGTCAGCACCAGCGGATTCTCGGCGCTGTAGCCGGTGGAGTCGGCGGTGGTGCCGGACGCGCCGCAGCCGGTCATAACACCCAGACTGAGCGCAGCCGCAGCAGCCAATGCTGCGAATTTTTTGAACATAGTATTTCTCCTTCTTGTATGTATGCCGTTTTCCCCTTGGCTCCCTCTGAGAGGGGGCTGCCGCCGCAGCGGCTGGGGGAGAGAACCGTGCCATTACCCGAAATATTTCGGGCTGCGGCAAGGTTCAACCCCACCGCCCCTACGGGGCACCTCCCCTGCCAGGGGAGGCAAGAAGCTGGGTTACATCCCGATCAAATCAAACTGTTCGAACGAGACAAGTACCTCGTGATCCTTCTTGGGGTTGGGGTACTTGATCTGGACGCTCTTGAGGCGCTGGCTGTAGTACCAGCCGCTCTCGGCCTCCTCAAACTTGCGGCGGTGCAGGAAGTGCGGCAGCTCTTTGCCGTCCACCTGCACATAGAACGGGGACTTCTCGCGGTGGATCATATCGAGGTACATGCTCTCGACGGCGGTCTCGTAGCTGCCCTCATTCGTGAAGGTCACGACGGTCTTGACGCCTGCCTTGACGGCGATCTTCGTCTTGAGATACACGCCCTTGCGGTAATCGTTCGTGTGGCCGTCATCCTCGTACAGCGTGAACTCGGAATCCACATCGGGGGCCATCAGGATGTCCAGCGCGGTGGTCTTTTCGGTCATCAGGTTGTGCAGCTTGTTGCCGCTCATCGGGAGAATGGCACCGCTGCGCACAAACAGCGGGATGCTGGCAATATCAACCGGCACCTCAATCGTCTGGCCGGGGGCGTATTCCTCGCGGGTGTAGAAGTCGTAGAACCGCTCGTTTTCGTTCTCGGTCACGGGCAGGTAGACCGGGCGGACGGTCTGGCCCTTTTCAACAACGTTCGCAACCAGCAGAGAATCACCGAACATGAAGTCCACGCCCTCATCGTAGGTGGCCGGGTCGTTCTGGAAAACGCTGAACGTCGGCTGCCAGATGGGCAGGCCGTTCTCATGCGCGCGCTCCATCAGGGAATACAGCGTCGGGCTGAGCTTATAGCGGAAGTCAATAGCGTCCTTGATGTACTGCTTTTTGTCGCTGTACATCCACGGCTCGGTGACGGTGTTGTCGGTGTTCGTGGAGTGGATGGAGAAGCGCGGCTGGAAGATGCCGTTCTGCACCCAGCGCACGAACAGCTCGCCCTCCGGCGCGGGGCCGAAGAAGCCGCCGATGTCGCAGCCGTGGTTGGACACGCCGCAGAGCGCCATGCCCAGAATCGTGGCGATGTTGTATTTCAGGGTATCCCAGTGGGTCAGGTTGTCACCGGCCCAGACCTGCGCATAGCGCTGGATGCCCGCATGACCGGAACGGCAGACCGAGAACGGGCGGCAGTCGGGGTCATACTCCTCGATGGCCTCGTTGGACAGCTGGCACATCAGGTTGCTCATGACCGGCTTCATCGTGCCAATCGTGCTGCCCTTGCCCTCAAAGTAAACCTTTGCATCCTTGTCAACGAGGGAGTCATACTCGCAGTTGTCGTTCCAGATGGAACGGCAGCCGTATTTCAGCAGCGCATCCTTAATGTACTGCTTCCAGTGCAGACGGGTGGATTCCTTCGTGTAGTCCACAAACAGGCCGGGGCCGCCCCACCAGGTACCGACAGCCAGACCGTCAAGACCTGCATTGTCGTCGGAGGCGGGCAGGAACATGCCCTTCTCCTTCATCTCGTTCAGCAGCGGATGGACGAGCAGCATACCGGGCTTGATGTTGGGCGAGACGACGATGCCGCGCTTTTCCATCTGGGCGAACCAGTCTGCCGGGTCCTTGAAGCGCTTGTGGTTCCATGTGAAGGTGCAGCGCTTGATGCCCTCGGCGGTCTCAACGGCGCAGTAGCCGCTGGACAGCTGGAAGCCGTCGGCAGGGATGCCTTCCTCGCGGGTCGTGTCGATGAAGTCCAGCACGGCATCGTCGCTGTTCTCGGGCAGCTCGGGGTAGTACATCGAGCTGCCGAGGTAGCCCAGCGCGGCCTTCGGCAGCATGACGCTCTTGCCGGTCAGGTCGGTGTAGCGCTCGATGATCTCGCGGATGGACGGGCCTGCGATCAAAAACAGGTCAATGTCGCCCGCGTCGGTGCGGTAGGACGAGTAGCGGTGCCAGTAGTTGCGCTTCTCGCGGCCCATGTTGAAATCGCACTCGGCGGTATTGTGGTAGAAGTAGCCGACAGCCTGCTTCGTGCCGCGGTTCAGGCGGATATAGAACGGAATGTGCTTGTAGAGGGAATCCGTCTCCTTGGCGTTGTAGCCCATGGCGTCGCCGGGAGCCATATTCATGTATTTCTCGGCCTTGTTGATCTCGCCGGATTTCTCGCCGAAGCCGTAGAAGCAGTCGTCGGCCTCGATCTGGCTGGCGTGGATGCGGCGGTGGTTGCTGTCCTCGCGGTAGGCCAGGTCGGGAATGTCGGCGTGCAGCAGGCTGCCGTCCTTATCATAGACCATGATGCGGAACGGTGCCTTCTCAATGACGACCTTGAGACGCGCCCCCTGGATAACGGCCTGTCTGTCGCCGTCGGTCAGGGCTGCAGCGGCGGATTGGACGCGCTTGCGGCAGTCCTTCATCAGCTCGTCGGTGCGGGACTCCCATGCGGTCATGGTCAGGCTGTAGGAGGCTTCATCCCAGTCGCCGTCAAAGCCCGCGCGAATGCGCAGTATATCGTCGGTCAGGAACCAGATGCGCAGCTCTACAGCGTTGGTGGCTACGGAATAATAGCTTCCGCAGTCCTTGACAGCGCCGCCGGTGTAGCACACTTTCATAGATTTTCTCCTTTCTATTTTGCGTATAATTGAATGGTGGAACTTGTTATTTGGCAGACAATGTGCATATTGTACAAAATTGCACAATATATTTTGTTCAATCTGCGCATTGTGCCCTTCTTCGCCTTTATAATAACAAATCCTCCACAAAATTTCTTCCGTATTTGTAATGCAAATGTCGCAAAATGTGATATAATCGTGGCAAAGACAAAATTTGACAGGAGGAGTCGCTCATGATCCTGCAAAAAATGCCGCATTACGTGGATTCCATTCTGACGCAGGAGGATGCCAGTGCCGCCCTGCAGGACGGTCAGGTTGTCGTGGGCCTGTATACAAACCGGGAGAATGTCCAGTCGGTGGTTCACTCCCACCCGTATTATGAGATGATACTGCCCGTGGCGGGCAGCAGCGTGCGCTACTCCGTCGACGGCAGTGTCTACGATTTGCACCTGGGGGAGCTGATACTGTTCCCGGGCGAGATGTACCACTCCGGCAAGTTCAACATCACGGACACGACCTCGGAGCGGCTCGTCGTGCAGATAGCTCCCGGCATCTGGGAGCGTGCCTGGGCGCAAAGCGGCCTGCCGCGGCATGTCTGGTCGGGGGATCCTGTCATTCTGGACACTGACGCCGTCACGCAGTGGGACTTCCGCGGTCTGCTGGAGCGGATGGCCCAGACCGTATATCTCGATGAAAAAATACGCGACACCGTGCAATGCTGCGAGGTCACGGAGCTGATTTTGCTGATCAGCCAAGTTGTGACCCGGCGGCACAATGCCCCGCCGCCCTCGGCCACCAGTCTGCTCGTCGCCAAGGCGGTTGCTTACCTTCAGGCCAACTACACCGACCCGCATCTGACCGTGGCCCAGCTGGCAAAGTACACCTACACCAGCCGGGAGCACCTGTCCCGCGTGTTCAAAGAGTACACGCTGGAAAGTATACACGGGTATCTGACCAACCTGCGTATGCAGCACTGCCGCAACGAGCTCGCCGACGGCACCGGCGTACTGGACGCCTGCACCGCCAGCGGTTTTGCAAATTACAGCAGCTTTTTAAAGAGTTTCCGCGCACTGTACGGCATCACCCCCGCCGAGTACCGCGCCCAACTAAGGCAGAGCCGCAGAACGCCATAAAGAAAACCGCACATTGCGGTGTGCCGTTCCTCGTGCCGTTCGGTATCGGCTGCGGTGTCTGTTGCCTTGTAAACCAAAATCGCCGCGATATAAACAAAAATCCGCCGGGGCGCCTTCCCAAAAACGGGAAGGCGCCCCGGCGGTATTGCCTTAGGGGTCATTCTTATATACGATGACTTTCTGCCCGCATCAAAGGTATTTCCGCAGGGTCGGCACAAGAACGCTCATATTGATCGGCTTTGCGATATGGTCGTTCATCCCGGCGTCCAGCGCCACCTGCTTATCTTCGGAAAACGCATTTGCCGTCATGGCGACGATGGGGATATTTGCTTTTTGAGGATCGTCCATTCTCCGAATCTTTTTTGTCGCATCGTAGCCGTTCATCACGGGCATCTGGACGTCCATAAGGATCAGCTGATACGTTCCGTTCGCAGCCTTTTCCAGCATGTCCACGCATTCCACGCCGTCTTTTGCGCGGTCTACCGTACAGCCTTCTTCCTGCAGCAGCTCGGTGGCGATCTCCGCATTGAGGTCGTTGTCCTCGGTCAGCAGGATCCTTGTACCGCACAGGCACTTTTGATCCGAAGGGTTTGTTTCTCGTTTCGCCTGTGTTTCATCCTCGGACGCAATGCGGCAGGGAATGGTCACGGTAAACGTGGAGCCAACACCGATTTTGCTCTCCACCTCCACGGTACCGCCCATCAGCCCGACCAGCTTTTTCACGATGCCCATCCCGATGCCGCTGCCTTCCACCTTGCTGACGGTGGACGTGCGTTCCCGTTCAAACGGTTCAAAGATATGCTTCTGGAACTCCTGCGACATACCAATGCCGTTGTCGGCAACCGTGACCACCGTATCGCACCAGCCCTCTTTTTCGCCGGGCTTCTGCGTAACGCCGCAGCGGATCGTACCGCCGGCTCCCGTGTATTTGACAGCGTTGCTGACGAGGTTTGTACAGACCTCCGTCAGGTGCGGAATATCCGCATAAATATACGGATACGGCAGCTGTGTTGTCACCGTAAGCGTCTGGCCCTTGCTGTCTGCCTGATTCCGGAACATGGCAAGGCAATTACGGAAATCCTTCTCGATATCCGAAACAGAATACTCTATTTCCGTCTTATCGTTCTCGATCCGGGCAAGATCCAGAACATTGTTCAGCAGCATCAGCAGGTTCTGTCCGCACACCTGGATGTTCTCCATATATTTTTTCAGCTTTGCAGGGTCGTCCGAATGCCGGGAGGCAAGGTCTGCGTAGCCGATAATGGCGTTCATGGGCGTGCGGATATCATGCGACATATTGAACAGGAAGGTGGATTTGGCCCGGTTCGCGCTCTCGGCGTTTTCCGCAGCGATCTGCAATTTTTCATTCAGCTCCTGCGTATCGTTCGCGGCTTTTCTTGCGGCAGCTTCGGCTTTGCGTGCCTTCCGGAGCAGCTTCAGGATCGCGAGCAGAATGACTGCAACAAAAATGCTGCTGACCAGCAGGACCATGAAGAAGTTATCCCTTATAAACTCACTCAAGGTAACCTTCCGCGAGGAGCTCTTATACATTGCCAGAGAGCCGGTGAGCATATTGGTCGGCATGGCCTTGATCGTTTTGTTCAGGATGGACAGCAGATGGCGGTTTCCGCTATTGACCGCAAAGCAGGATTTGGCAGGGTTTGGAAGCGGAACGCTGTAAAAGTCGTATTTCTTGCTGTAGTTTTCCTGGCTGCTGACCCCTGTGACAAAGCAGTCCGCCTGTCCGTCCTGGACCAGCCTTGCCGCATCCTCCTGTGCAGCGCAGTCCACGATCTCCCACTGCGGATAATAAACCGCAATGTACCTTTTCAGGGAGAGCTTGTTTTGCGGAACGGCAACGCGGTTCGCTTGGTTTTCGTTAAAGTGCTGTTTGTTCGTGACCGCCATCATGTTGGAGGTCCACGTTGTGTTGGTACAGGCAACGCGATAGTCTTCCGCCAGATTGGGGCTCTGGTCGAAATGGAATACCATGTCGATCTCGCCTGATTTCAGCGCATCGAGTTCCGCTTTTTGGCTGTCATAACCGACCATCTGGAATACCAGTTCCTGATTTCCCAGACAATCTCTGGCAAACTGAATATAGTCCGTGATTGTCCCGGTAATCTCCCCGGTGGCAGGGTCATAGGTGCTGACGCCGCGATCACTCGTCAGAAAGCCCATCCGGATCGCACCGTGCTCTTTGAGCCACGCCTTTTCCTCTCCCGTAAGGATGGGCTTATAATCCAGCGAGAAATACTTTTTACACAGATCCGCCGTATAAAAAGGAGCTTCTTCGTCCAACGCGTGCATCGCATTGTCCAGTTCTTCCTTGAGATCCGGACGGTCTTTGTTGAGCACATAGTAGATGCTGGATTTTCCCACGCGGGTTATGGTCGAGATGCCAAGCTCTGCCCAGTAGGATTCTTCCAGCGAAACAAAGCAGTCGATCTCGTGATTTGCCAGCTTTTGCTTTACATCCTCGTTGTTGGAGATGTTGACGTGCTGCGTTTTTATGCCGTGTTTTTCCTCCCATTCGGTCAGCATCACTTCCGGCTCCGTTCCCATCAGAACGCCGATCTTTTTGCCGTCCAGTGTTTTGAAGTCAGAGGCGGAGATGTCTGCACGCGAGAGATCGGCGTAGAGGTAATATTTTTCCTCCCCCATCGGTTCGTCCGAAAACAGCATCTCCTCAGCGCGGTCCTCCGTATAGGAAATACCGCCCATGATGTCGATCTCGC
>ERZ791574.863-NODE-863-length-19284-cov-4.342347_pt1 | contig 19284 bp, 26 predicted proteins | sample MGYA00433098_ERZ791574 | MGnify/ENA primary metagenome ERZ791574 (study PRJEB30046, sample SAMN00791933) | human gut metagenome | study: EMG produced TPA metagenomics assembly of the A metagenome-wide association study of gut microbiota in type 2... | reverse complement strand
TGCTGGTAAATCCCGAGTACCGTGCCGCCCTGAAGAAGGCCGGTTTCCTGACCCGCGATCCTCGTATGAAGGAGCGTAAGAAGCCCGGTCTGAAGGCCGCCCGTCGCGCGCCTCAGTTCTCCAAGCGCTAAAAAAGTTCTCTTTTCCCCGGAAAACTTCGGTTTTCCGGGTTTTTTCTTTACCTATTGTTCAGATACCTAAATTTGAGGGGTCTGATTTTTGAGGAAATCGACCACAATATGTTGTGGTCTGACAAAAATTAACCACTATTTTTGAGGTGGGAAAAGTGGTGTAAAGCCCGTTTGAGGTGGGAAAAGTGGTGTGAAAAAACGCATCATAAATGGCGTCAAAAATGGGCAATCCCTGTGTGAATACAAGGTTGCCCATTCTGCATAAACTTTCAGATGCAATTATTCGATATTACGGCGTCTTCATTCCCCGTTCGGATTTTTTGAGATACTTATCAATCTGTGCCTGAGTAAACTGCACTTTGCAGCCGGGGCGCACCTGATAGTATCCGATCCGCTTGTCTTCCCGGAGTGCATCCAGCGTCTTGAGCGAGATCCCCAGGATCTTCGCTGTTTCTTTTCTTGAGAACATTTCCATATATCATCGCTCCTTTTATGAATTTCGATTTGAGCAACAAATCCCTTCATAAGTAAGGAGAAAACAGGGGGTGAAATATCACCCCCTGTTCTGCTTTTTTAGATTTTATTTTCTTTGCCGCTATCGGCGCTCAGTGAAAATACCTGCTTTCCGTTGAAGCGTTCTTTGAGCCTGCTCATTTGGAATTCCAGTTCATCATAGATCTGCTGAAGTTCCTCCTCACTGTACTCATAGTAAGACGAAGTACAAGATGTATCCCATCGAAGTAAAGTCCAGCACTAAGTATTCCTTTGAATCTCTAAAGCGCTTCAAGGAAAAATACAAGAGCAGGATTGGCGGATGCTATATTATTCACCCGCGCAATCTCATTGAGAAAAATAATATCCTTTGTATCCCGCCCTATATGACAATATGCCTGTAATCGAAAGTATCTCCAATGCAGTGTCGCATTGGAGATGCTTTTTTATGAAAGACTGCTCAGTTCCTCGAACAACTCAGGCAGCGCGCTGGGGCGATACTGCCGGTGTTGCATTCCGCTGATACGCGGTGATGGATCGTGGCGCAGAAACTCATCGGGATTGGCATCTAAAACGAAGTCAATCCAAGCGACGGCGTTTTTGCAATTACGACGCCGTATCCGTGCTTCACGGAGGCGCTGGTAGATATCAAAGCCCTGATCGCAGGCCAAATCATAGAACTCTGCCGCGTGCAGAAGATCCTCTATCTCCATTTCGGCGTGGATCTGCTGTTCCTCCAGTTTAGGTCGTGCCTTTTGAATGTCCTGAATGAATCCACGGAATGCTCCGATGGCTTCCAGATAGTAACCCGGTTCAATCAGGTCCGGATCTCGTTTGGGCGCAGAAAGCACTTCAGGATGTTGCGCGGCGATGGACCGCATTTCAGCTCCCGCATCTTCAGGGGCCACATAGTATCCGAGATTTTTCATCGCCTTTGGCAGGCTGCGCAGGAATTCGTCTGCATTGAAGCGCCCAACGAACACCTTTGCGCGACGCTTATCCACGACGGGGGTTGCACATCCCCGCCTGTCGCTGCGAACGAAGAATTTATCGTTTGTAATAACCTATGGCATACATAGATTCCTCCTTAAAATGTGATTATGTTCTATCCTCAAAGAAGGGCATAGGGAAACTTTGAGCGAAGTCACCCCATGCCTTTCTTGCTATTAGGGGAAAGTACTTGATTGAATGGACATGCTGTTAGCCGGTTTTACTCCAACCGCTTTCAGCGAAGTTATAGAAGAAAGCATAGGTTTCCGGGGCTGATTCTTGGAGCCAAGCAAGGCACTCGGCATGATCCTGATACCATACCCAATATCTGAAGCAGTCGGCAAAATACTCCTTGCTGTTCGTCAGCGAATACTCTCGAAGTAGAATAAGTGCATTTTGAGACTCCTTTTCGTATATGGCGTCGAAAGATGCAGAAAATCCAATGGTGCTGTGGAGGAAGTGTCCAAATTCGTGGATTGTGGCACTGCTTTCAGAAACGCAGATGGCTTTCTTGCCGTAATCGCAAACACCAATGCAGTTTACATTCAGTTCCTGAGTATATTGGGCAATCGCTTCGCAGTCGATGATGTACTTCCAACCGGATGCCTGATACTTGTCCCGGATCTCTTGAGGGATCTCCTCCAGCTCCAGCAGGAACTTATTGATGTCCATGCCGTCAGGATTCCGAATATCCAACTCGCTCATAATTGGAGGATCAGACACCTGATACTCCTGAGTGCTGAGGAGGTAAAGCAACTGGATCGTTTCGCCCCGCGTCATGATGTCATTTGCCGTAGCTTCCTCGGCGCAAATCCCCAGTTCTTCGGCAATCCGCACGCAGTTTTCCGCAGTACCCATCGTTGTCCCGTTTTCATACAGCTCATAGCTGTAGATGGGAATACCGAACACACGGAAGGCACTTTCGTACTTCGACACCTTTGTAAATTCGGAGGATTGCACCTGCATCCGGAATTTCTGTAAGGAAATCGGAATCCCAGAAAAGACGGCGGTGGCTCTCTTACTGGATCACCGCTATCTGTACCGCAGTCCAAGCGGCTGGCTGATGCCTTTTGCAGACAAATCTGCAAGGGGCTATTTTATTGTCCGGGATTGCTACGGCAGAAGCGGAAAACTGGTACAGCAGACGAGAGTGACCTGCAAGGGAAAGAATCATCTCTTCAAGTTGTTTAAGAAATGGGGTGTGATCGAATGACGCTTTTTACAGAGGGGCGACTTCAGGCGTTTGAGCGCATGATGCAGAATACCGGTAAATACCATCGCCGGGAGGACAGCGAAGATTGTCCGCGCAAATGTCCGAAGAAAAAAGCAGAGTCTGCGAAAAAGGATGGTGAGCACCATGCCGGTATTCAGGGTTGAGAAAAACAGCAATTACACAACGATGTGCAATTACCACCTGCGGGATCAGGGTCTCAGCCTGAAAGGAAAAGGACTTCTCTCTATGCTGCTCAGTTTGCCGGACACATAGAACTATTCGGTACGGGGATTATCTTCGATTACGCCGGATGGTGTAGATGGAGTGCTTACGGCTCTGAAAGAGCTGGAGCGTCTTGGGTAACATAACCATAAATTTGAAAGGAGAAACACATCATGGAAAAGAAGTATGCGGACATCATCAACGAGGCCAAGAAGGACGGCAAGACCATCGAGGAGATCAATAAGCTGCTGAAGGAGGCGGGCGCCAACTTCCACCTGAACCCCGACGGCGGTACGGCGGGCTGGACTGAGGCCGAGATGGCCGAGGGCTTTATCCCCGCCGAGGAGAAGCCCAAGGACGCCCAGCGTACCGTGGATATGCGCCGCCGTGAGGATCTGGCTGGCACCAAGCAGATCCAGTGGATCCCCGGCGGCAAGTTCGAGGTTACCTATGACGAGGACGGTTATGCCAAAAGCGCGGTGAGAGTCAATGACTGACATCTTTGACTGCGCGAGAGCACAGATCTACCACAATAGCGGCAAACTGTCTCTGGCGCAGATCAAGGCGAAGACCGGCTGCACGCACATCATCAACGGCTATCTGTTCAACGGCAAATTTCAGCCGGTTGGCTGGACGGTGATCGATGGGAAAGTTATCAGCCGGGACGCCTATCAGGATTGGGGCATTTCCATTGGCAGTGATGGCGCACCGAAGATGTTGACGGACCGGGGAGGATCTTTCCTCTCCGGCGTCCCTCTCCTGAAAGCGGGGGCCAAACTACACCGGAATCTGACGCCGGACGTGGCCCGGCCTGCCGCCCGGACGGCTGTGGGCTGGATGCCGAATGGGAAAATCTGCCTGTGGTGTGACAAAACCAGTTTGACCCGCGAACAGCTTCAGAATAAGCTGCTGGGCTTGGGGGTGGAGGATGCCATCATGCTGGACGGCGGCGGCTCCACGCAGGGCATTTTCCCCAAGGGCAAGGTCACAAGCTCCCGGAAGGTACCCACGCTGCTGCTGTTCTGGGAACGGAAGGCGGAGACCGCAAATCCTTCCCCAGCCCCAACCAAGCCGGAGGACCCGGCGCTGGCGTGGGGCAAGGCCAAGGGGCTGATGACGGACAGCAATGCGGCGGAAACGCTGACCCGGGCGGAACTGGTTCGGGTGCTGTACAAGCTGAAAGGAGAATAGGCATGGATGTTAAGGTCTACTCTCTGGCCGCTGATGGGGACAAGTACCTGACTCCTCATTTCCAAGTGAAAGAGTTTCGCTGCCGTGATGGCAGTGACGTGGTTCTGATCCATGAGCAGCTTCCCTGGGATCTGGAGTCCATCCGGTATCAGGCCAGCCAAGAGCACGGCAAGGGGAAGGAGATTCCCCTCATTATCAACAGCGGCTACCGCACGGTGGCCTACAACAGCACGTTGAAAAACGCCAGCAAGCACAGTCAGCACCTTTACGGATACGCTGCGGATATCCACATGCCGGGAGTCTCTATCAAGGACCTGACGCGATATGCCCGGAACGTGTCCCCCAACCATGGAGGCGTTGGGGTATATGGCAGCTTCCTTCACTTCGATAAGCGAGAGGTCAAGGCCGACTGGACCGGCTGAGAGAAACCGCCCTGCAGCACAGTGCTGTGGGGCGGTTATTTTGCTCGGAACATGTAAACAACCGTGTAAACAATAGAGCCATATTTTTTGATTTTTTTCAAGTTTTCTGGATTCTTTTTCAAAATTGCGTATTATCAAAAAATATAACATAACACAACAAAAAAGTATCGGAAACCACTCATTTTGAGCAATTTCCGATACTTGGCGCGGAAGGAGGGATTTGAATTTTAAGCGGCGTGTAAAATGCTGTATCAGCGTATCTCAAAAACCGTGTGTTTTCAGTGCTTTGCGGGTTTGTATGTAAAATGCTGTATCATGTTATAAAATCTGTAAGGGGTAAACTAAGGGGTAGAAAACAGCGTTGCTTTTTGATGGTTCCCATGTTATCCTGTCGATAGGCGCTGCACGAACGGCAGGCGGTCAGCACTTCCCGGAAGGGAGGTGATGCCAATGGTTACATATTCAGAGCTGTTTCAGCTTTGTTTGGTACTGATTGGTTTTGCTGGTCTGATTATTCAGATATGCAAAAGAAAATGACCGCCCCTTGCCCGAGCGGTCATTTCGCAAGAAATAGAACGTAAAGGCTGACCGCTTGTCGCAGCGCCCTTTCTGTTTTCATTATAGCAAATTCTCGTGTCCTGTCAAGCCTTGGATCATTCCGGGGCTTTTCTTATACCTGAGATTGCTTTTTTCCTCCGCAGAGCTGGCGGGCCAGCGTGGCGGCGGAGATATGGCCGCTGGGGTCCATGGGGTAGTACTTCCTGACGGTGCGTGGGTCCCTGATGCCAGTGAACGCCTTTACGTCCTTGATGTTCAGGAGATTTCGCCCACCGGTAAAGGCGAGGATCTGTTCCAGATTGTCATAGTAAAAATCGTTGACCATGGTGGCCAATGTCATTAAGTTAATCTAAAGACCCAGCCGTTGAGGGGTGGAAAGGTGCTTTCCCCTTCTTAACGGCTGGGTGCTTTTTGGGCTGTTGCATTTAATTAACCGCAAATTTTGAACAAAATGTAAAGAATTGCCCTATCCGCTTGCTTTTTCCGCCGCATGGAGATAGAGTAAATTAAACGCCGTGGTGAACGGTGTTCGCAAGCAGAATTTGAGACAGCCAAATTAGTGAGTATTATTTAGATTTAAGTGTTTTTGAGTATTTTTTTGAGAGTCATTTGAAATAGCCAAATTAGCCAACATTGAGAGAATAGCCAAATAGCCAAAACAATAGTAGCGAGCATTTTGAACATCAAGCGTACACGCCCTGTTATGGGCGTGCGTTTGGTGTTTTCTTCTTTCATCCGGCGAATTTTCGCTCGGAGGCACTCTCATGTCAATACAATCTATTCGCGTGGCACTCAACGCCGCAATTAGAGCCGCCGCACAGTGCATCGGGGGCAAGAGTTTTTCCCGCAAGAGCACGCTGACAGCGGAAACCGTCATACGCCTTTTGATTGGCGCGGAGGGCGGTAGTTTAGCTAAGATTTTGCACGACGCGGGCATTCAAGCTACCGCGTCGGCGCTCAGTCAGCGCCGCGCTCAAATCCCGCCCGAAGTGTTCCGCACAGTTTTCACCAACTTCAATTCCACTTGCGCCGACAATGAGTTCTTTTGTGGTTATCGTCTGTTGGCAGTTGACGGAACAGCGGTCAACCTCCCGCGCAATTCCGCTGCGCCTTCATTCGTTCAGAATGACGGTATTCCAAACGGCGTAAATCAACTTCATGTCACGCCGCTTTATGACATTCTCAACCGTACTTTTGCCGATGTCATCATTCAACCGGAGCCAAAGAAAGATGAAATCGGCGCGTTAGTCACCATGTTGCAACGCAATGACTTCGAAGAAAAGACGCTGATAATAGCCGATAGAGGGTTTGAAAGCTACAATCTTATCGGCCATTGTTTAGAAAAACCGAACACAGATTTTCTCATTCGCGTCAAGCAAAGCCGCTCCGCCATGCGAGAGGTGGCGAAGCTGCCCTTGTGCGAACTGGACTGCAACATCAGTTTTACCATCACCACCACGCAGACCAATGAGGACAAGCAAAACGGCTACATTCATCTGCAAGTGCCGAAGAAAAGCAAGGCAAATTCCAAAACGCGGCGCGGACGCTGGGACTTCCCATCGCCTTATCCCATGCGCTTCCGTATCTGCCGCTTTATGCTTGATAACGGCGAGTTTGAAACGGTTGCAACCTCTCTGCCGCGTTCGTTCAGCTTGGATGATATAAGAGAACTGTATCATCTCCGCTGGGGCATAGAAACCTCGTTCCGTGACCTCAAGTACACGCTGGGTCTTGTCAATCTGCACGGCAAGTCTGACGCTTTCGCGGAGCAGGAAATATACGCCAGTCTGACCGTGTTCAACTTTGCAAGCCGCGTCTGTAATGAAGTCGTTGTCCGTCAGCCGAAAAACGGCGTTTACGCCTACAAGGTCAACTTCAAAATGGCGGTCATGCTCTGCAAGGAGTTCTTGCGAACGCCGAACGCGGACGGCGAAACGCTGTTAAAAGAAATCGCGCGGCATACCGTTCCCATTCGTCCCGACCGACAGGACGAACGCAATTTGAAAGTGAAAGGTTTCGCGGGATTTGTCTACCGCGTAGCCGCGTAAAAAAGAGGGGGTGGTGTTTGCGGACACCGCCCCCTCAACGCGTTTATTTTTTGAAACCCCTGTTTTCGGGGGTCAAAACAGGCATTTTCAGAAAAATAAATGCCGCCTTAACTTAACAGACCTCTAAAACCGCCACAACAGCGAATGTCATGCGAAAATTTTAACAAGTCTTGCAAAAACAGCAGAAATCAGCCAGTTTTTTCAATCAACAGGCAGAGAAATGTTCTTGGTGAAATCTCAACTTGTCCGCGTCATGTTGTAAAAATGACGGTATCAAAATTTTTGCGGTGGGTATTTTTTCGAGAAATTTTCCGAGAAAAACCGTTAAGTTAAGGAAAGCAAAAAATATCAACCAGTCTGCGAAACGCTTAAAAAATTGAACTCAAATTACCAAAAAGGGAAATACGAGCGAAAATCATAACAAGCTCTGCGCCTGTATCAAAAATCTGCAAGGAAAATCGTTCTGCGAAATATGGAAAAATCGGGCAAACGCCCGCTTTTGGTCTTGCATTTTGTCGATGGTAGATGTAAAATAGCTTTGGAGACATAAATAGCGGCAGAGCATAGCGAGGGCCAACTCGCTATGCTCCGATGAAGAGTGTCCTAACCACTCAACACCACGGTTTATTCCGCACCGTACCTCCATTATAACGGCAGACTGCGCGTTTTTCAAGAACAGTCTGTTAAAAATGGGGGCATTGTGTTTCGCTTGGATTGAATTTCAGTCAGGCGGTGTTGAGTTATACGCTCAGCACCGCTTTTTATGTTTCCGGCGACGCCCACGGGTGGGGGGAACTCCCTGCCCGCTGGGTAGTCCGTCGGAAATACATGGGCTGACTTTCGTGTTTTGTGTGTTGCGCCGCAGGGGAAGTGCGCCAAAGAGAGGAGACGCAGAGAGGGAGAGCGGCGCGACAAACATAAAATTCGAAAGGAAGTTCAAAATATGAAAAAGTTTACAAGTCTGATTTTAGCACTGGCCCTTTGCATGGGGTTGGCTACCACCGCGTTCGCGGCGGAGAGCAAGACCTTTCACAGTGATTTTGGCTATGATGATACTGTTACCATCGATGCCGTTGGCAAGTATATCAATGACATCTCCACCTACTACGAAATTCCCGTTGGCGCAGTGATTACTGCCCATGTTGGCGCAAATGCCACGCTGTGCGTGGCCGAGGGTGCCTATATTGATGACATTAATCAGACCATTGTTCACTGGTCCTATGACCCCGCCACAAAGGCAATGGTCCGCACCGACGATGAGAATTTTTATGGTCACAACAACTGCGCCACTCTGCCCGCAGGCGATTATTCCTTCACCGTGACGCAGGAAATGGCGGATAGCTTTGCGATTTTCAAGACAAGAGAGATAAGCGAGGACTATCATCCTTCTGTCAGCTTGATGGCCGGCCGTCACAATGATTATGGCACGGCGGTCAGTGTTTCGATTTTGTTTGAGGGCTCTGCCGCGGCTGAAACTCCCACTGCGCCCACGCAGCCTACCGCTCCCACGCAGCCCTCTGCTCCCGCGCAGCCCGCTGCGCCCGCTGCCGCTGGCTCTTATACCGTGAAAAAGGGCGATACCTACGGCACGATTGCGCTGAACAACTACGGTACTTACGGCGTGTGGAGTGAGCTTTACAAGGTCAACAAGGGTGCAAAGCTGACGGAGGGCGCAACGCTTGTTCTGCCCGAGAAGCTGGGTAAGGTTGCCCGCATCAACGCTCCTGCTGCCGTCAGCGGCGAAACCCTCTATACGGTCAAGGCTGGCGATACGCTGGGCGCTATCGCCAAGGCGACCTATGGCGATGTGATGAAGTACAAGGCCATCTTCGAGCGCAACGCCGACCGTCTTGCGAATGCCAACACCATCTATGAGGGACAGGTCATTGTCCTGCCCGCGAAGTAAGCACAAGCAAACCACATAACGAAAGCATAAAAAATGCCCACCTCGATTTTTTGAGGCGGGCATTTTTTCGCGTGCGCGGATTTGCTTAACTTAATGACATTGCCATGGTGGCCGCCCTCTTTTGCGTTGTCGTGATTGCTGATAAAATGTGCCGTTTTCTTGTCCTCGCGCGATGTGTTGCAGCTTCCCCTGACTGGTTACATCCTCTCACAAATGCTTTCTCATTGCCAGTGCATAAACAATTTCTTGAAAGATTTTTGTATGATATAATTATAATTTTACCGCGTTTATAGGCGTTTCTTTTATTGTTTTACAGCTTCATTGACACTGGTTTCCAGTGCGGCAAGGGCATCGCAAATCAAGTCAAGGGCGGGGGCATAAACGTTGTTGGTTCGTCGGCAGGCGCTTAGAGACAGGAATTTGGCGTTTTCGCCGGTGCTGTTCCGGACTGCGGCAAAATCCTCGCACATCCCCTCTAAAGTGAGCTGCAAGCTGGCTTCGATCTGTTCCAGTTTGATTTGAACTTCGTCCATTGTGATTTTTTCCATAGTAAATCCTCCATTTATCCTTGTGACTGTTAGGGAGGGGCGCTCATGCGCCCTCTCCGCTCTTGCGTACTGTTTTTGAACCCAGCTTTATAAAGGCTCCCTGTTCATCCTCGCGGATCGCCCGGAAAGCAATGCTGCCGGTATAGGCTTCACGTTCAAAGCGTATTACGGCGGCTTCGGTCCCGCGCCAGACGGTGAACACCACTGTTTCCCCACGGTGTTCCACTGTATAGGCATCGGGGTCAATGCGGGCGGCGGTGGTCATTTTGGAAAAGTCCGCGCCTGCGTAGAGTACGGAGCCGGTGAGAAAATTAACCTCGAACATTCCGCCTCCGCACGGGGCACTTTCATCATAGGCGGGGTGAAGTCGGGCAAGGGTACCGTTCTGCCAGAGCTTGCACTGGCCGGATGGCGTCCACTCCACATCCGGGAACTGCTCACGGATCAGGTCAAGGGCAATCTTCCGGGCAGCTTCATCAATGGCGGTCCTCTGCTGGATATACTCGGTTCTGTTCATTGTGAAATCCTCCTTGCTTTCTTGGCGGGAGGCTGATACAATCGGGGTATCAACCTCCCTGTGGTGGTTGGTGGTTACGGCTCTCTGTGCCTTGCTTTGGACGGCGGTGGTACAGAGGGCTTTTCTATTGCGTCCAGAAGGGATATCACCCAGCTTGCTATCTGGATGGCCCCGGCAACGGCGGCGATCACTCCCATCATGCTACGGAGAAGCGGCGCACGGTGGTTTCTTTGGTGAACCGCTCCGCCACATCCGGCAGGGCCTTTTTAAGCGCGCTGGTGTCGATTCTGGCGCTGGTCACGTTCTTCCATGTAATTTTATACTCCCCGGCGGTCATGCTCTCAGAAGCGCCCATAGCGGCCTTGATTGCGTCCCGGATGGAATCGGCCTCCGCCTGTGCTTCGTCGATCAGGGATTGGAGCTGCCGCAGCTCCCGGCACTTACTTTCTAATTCCTGTGAACTCATGTTCTTTACCTCCCAAGATAAAATAAAAGCGGCACCGAATATCGGCACCGCCATGTATGTAATCAGATCTATTTACTTGAGTTTGGGGAGCGGGAAACGGATTGCATTGCTGACATCCTCGGCCCACTCAATCAGAGCGTTTACGCCGTCCCGTGTGATTTCGGAATTTTCTTCCAGCCTATCCAATCTGGCCTCTATTCCATCAATCTTAGATTCTACTCCGTTCAGTCTGGAATTGATTTTGCGGAGTTCTGCTTGCTGAGATTCCAGCAGTTGCAGGATCTTCTCTTCATTGGTCATCGTTTACCACCTCATGCATTCATTATACGGTGCCGATATTCGATTGTCAAGGTACGTTGGGGAACTCCGGCGGCGGTGGTCATTAGGGCTGTGGCCTCTCTGCTTCCCATTCCCTATACCGTTCCGCCCTTGTCCGTGATCTCGGTGTTAGGCTTCAACGATTGCCGGTGTCTCAACTGTTTTCGTTTGTTCCCTCGCTGTGATTACATCATATCGCACATTGCGCAAGTATGCAAGATGGGATATTGCACAAGTATGCACTGCTAAATTTGTGCAATAGGCATAATTGCGTAAGTGCGCACATAGACGTATACTATTATCAGAAAGTGGGTGATTAAATGGGCGGAAAAACATCAGCTAAATCTAAGAATGACTGGATTGCAAAAGCATACGATAGAATTAACCTGACGCTCCCCAAAGGTCAGAAAGACATTATAAAGGCCCATGCAGAGGGCCGAGGGGAAAGCGTGAACGCATTTATCAACCGGGCCATTGATAACCAGATGGAGCGGGATAAAAGTTAAAAACAGGGGCAGTCTTGACATTTTTCACCCTCTGTGCTATGTTGAAATCAACATTGGGAGACATGGGTTTTGCATCGTTTTGGTTCGATGCAGAAGGGCTGTTTCCCTCATAAAACCCTTCCGGCCTTGCGGTAAATCCGTCCCCGGCAGATGTCCTGCCCCCATCGGTAACCCCGCTTTTTGAGTTGCCGGAGGGGTTTTCATTTACCCTGACGTAATTCCCATTGGAATCGACCATCTCGCAGCGAATATATACCCACCGTAAGGGCAGAGAGACCGGGGCGATTGCTCCGGCTTTTTCTTGTTTGCGCTTGGGTGCGATCAAGCCGCTCAGGGCCGGGGCTTCTCTGTCTGGCGGCGCAGGAGACCAGAGATGGAGGCCGGATGGTGGAGGGTAGGGGGGGAGCGGAAAAACAGGGGGTGTCTCTTCCTCGTGGTATAGGACATATTCCACGCATCCCCTTGCCCCATTTCTGGACTGGGGTAGGGGAAAAAGGGGTGGGGGGTTTTGCGTGTCCGCAGCGCGAAAATTATAAAAGACTATCTACGGACTTCACAAATTCAGATCGCTATGCTAAAATACGCAATGAGGGGATGCATACCCTTACGGAGCCGTTTCCCACATTTGCAGCGAGATCTCGACCCGTGTCAGCATTTGTGGGGACTGCTTCGCAAACGTCTGATACATTCGGGGAAGCCGTAGGTTACGGACCTACCAAGCTGGCCCCGGATGTTATCGGACCCTCACAGACGCGGGAACCGGTTTGACCGTAAGTTGCAGGGGGTATTCCCCATGTTGAACGCCCGCGTTGTGAGAAATGGCTGCGATTGTGTCCCAGCGTCGCCATTGGCGGCAAGGCTGGTTGGATTGGCACGATCTTGTCAGCAGGGCTTGAATGAGTTTCCGTCGCGGTAGGTGCTGGACCTACGTCAGGGCCGGAAACTTCATTCAGGCTCCTTTTGTGAGTGCCACGTAAAGCGCCTTTAAACGGCCTTTGAGCGCGCCCTTCCCATCGGAATATACACACACCAGAAAGTGCCCATCTTCGCTTCTGTGGGCGTTTATGGCCGTTCCTGATGGCTTCTCCACTTGACATAGTAAAAGACCTCCCGCTTTGGGAGGCCTTTTTTCAAATTTTATCCGCGATAGCATCCATCAGCCAGTCCTCAACATTCTCAAAGCCGCAGACCTCTACGGTTCTGCAAATCTGCTCGTAGACTGTTTGGCTGACCTCCACGGAGAGCGTCACCGTTTCTTTTACTTCGGGTTCTGTTTTCTTTCTGGGCATAGCTTATCTCCCCTTTACGGCAGTGAGTACGGTTTCCAAAAGTTTGATGGCGGCGGAGGTGCTTGCCACAGCGTCCAAATCAAGGATGACTGTTTTGCCCCGCTTTTCATTTCCGTCCTTGTCTATCCAATTTGGCTTGCATACGCTCAGCTTCCGGCCCTCCCGGAAATATTCGATGATGTTCTTGCCGGTGTTGACGGTAACCGGCTTCTCGGTGTCCCAAACGTTCATAGTGGCTCCTTTCATAGAAAAATCGGATAAGGGATGTATAAAAAAAACGCGCGTGCGCGTTGTGATCTTGTGCGGCGGCATACAGGGAAAGCCAGTCGGTAAGCCTCATGGTAACAAGCCATGGGGCTTTATTCTTGCGTTGGAACACTGCCGGGGAACCATCCTGAAACCGCTCTGCATCCCGTACAGCTTGCTCTATTGCCTTTGCTATGTTCAACTGCTCCACGCGCTTGCACTCAATGTGGATACCGGGTAGACCAAACACATCAGGCACAGTTCCGTATGTCCTGTTTCCGCCCCATGAAACAGGATACCCGGCGCGGCGGAGGTGGTCTGTAAGCTCCCGTTCCCCCGCCGCACCCTTGCGCTGTGACATTCTTCCGCTTGTCACCGATCTCCTACTTTCACTCGTTCATCAGGATTGCCCCGGCCTCACTCAAATCTTCGATGATCTCGCAGTTGGTCAGCCTCATAGCATGGATTTCCCTGTCTCCGCTGCTCAGTTCCACAAGAGCAAGGCAGACTACCGGGTGGGCAACATGGCCGTCGAACCCCCATAGCAAATTGGCGGGGGCGGGAATGATCTGAATAATTTTGTCTTCGTTCATAGTGCTGTCCTTTCTGTTTTGACCGGCTCACAGCCGGAAATAATCGTTGAGCCACTGTTCAAATTTGTCACGGTCTGACACATCCAGCAGGGGCGCAAAGCGATGCTGTAATTCGTCTCGTTGCCGGTAGCGGTCACGCTTGCGGCGTTTGGGCTTTGTTTCTTCCAAAATCGAACAAGCCTGCTCAATTTTCACCCGATAACCCTCCCCGTTTCCTTGAAAAAAGTCGCATCGACATGGCCGCATGGCCCGCGTCGGTTCTTGTCCAGCCACAGTTCCAGCAGGGACGGTGTACCCGCGCCGCTGTCCTCGCAGGGCGGATCGTGCAGCAGGCACACGGTATCTGCATCCTGTTCGATGCCTCCGCTCTCCCGGAGGTTGGCCATCGTAGCCCGGAACTCGCCGGAACGGTCAGAGGCAGCGGCCCGGTTCAGCTGACACAGGCACAAAACCGGAATATCCAGCCGCATAGCCAGCAGCTTTAGCGCACGGGAATTGCGGGTGGTGGCTTCATATAGGCTTAGCCGCCTTTCCGGTGGTTCCAGCAGCCCCAAATGGTCAATCACCAGCAGACCCGGCTTTTCCCGGAAGCAAAGGGCTTCGATCTGCCGGATGTTGATTCCGGAACGACGATTGAACACGATGGGCAGCTTGGAAAGCTGAGACATCCCGCTTGCAAACCGGCGGTATTCCTCCTCAGATAACTGCCCCCCAAACATGAACCGTGCCGCAGAACCGCCGCCCAAATTGCCAACCAACCGGGCCGTACAATCCTCAGAGGACATCTCAAGCGAGGCATAGACAACCTTCACCCCAGATTTGGCGGCGTTCAGTGCGATTTGCAAGGCGAGGGCGGATTTGCCGACAGCGGGCCTTGCTCCGACGATATGTAGACCGCCGTTGATGTAACCGCCGCCCAGCAGCTTGTCCAGTCCAGCAAGGCCAGAGGGAACGCAGGGGGCTTTCCCATCGGCCTGACGCTCGACCCGGTCACAGAGGGCATTCAGAGCGTCGGCAACGGTCGTTGCTTCTCCGGCCCCGCCGTCCTCTGCAAGTTCCTGAATGACCGTCCGTGCATGGCTTAATGCCTCGGCGGGTGTACGGCCAGAGGAAACCAGCTCGTTTCCCAGCACTGCCAGCTTCCGGCTCAAAGAAGCTTCCTTGACGGCGGACACATAGACGGTAAGGTTGGCGGTGGTGGGTGTAATTTCCATTGATTCCAGCAGAAGCTTGTCCGTCACCTCCGGGCAATGCTGCCCAGCCTCTGCCCGGACAGTGAGCGCGTCAAAGCTGCCGTTTTCTGCGAATTGCCGCCGCATGGCCCGGAATACCTCACGGAGCGGGACAAGTGTAAAATCATCTTCGGACAGCCCGGAAGCCTCCGGGAATAGTGTGGGGTCAACCAGTAGAGACCCTATAACACCATACTCGCTCAGAATAGATTGTTCCACGATTTACCTCCATTCCCCGGTTTCCGGGTCATAAACGCGCTTCGGTTGCTCAGGATTTGACTGTTTCGCATCATGTCCCCACCTATCCCAGTTCTCCGCATTTCGGCAAGCCGCTTTCCAGTCTTTCATGGGGGTCTTGCCAACCATCCAACCCTTCGCCTCGTAAAAGTCGATAAAGCCTTGCGGGTCTACCGGGGAATGGCGTTCAGCCACATAGTCCTGCACCTCTGCGAGTGTGGGAGGGGTGAAGCGCTTTGCGCGTGGTGGCTTGTCCGCCTTATTATCCTCAACTACACTACGCTTACCTAACCTATCCTTACCTACCCTAACCTGTGTATCCGCTTTGGAAACATTTTGTATACACGGTGTATCCGAGTAACTATATCGGCCGTTTTTTTCACAAGACAAATGCTGTTTTTCTTCAATGTAAATTGATGGCGCATAACGGTCACTTTGGATGTAATTGTTTACCTTCCAGTCCCGAATCACACATACACCGGATTCGAACGGAATGATAAACCCTTTCGCAATCAGCAATTTTAAGTCATCACCAGAAGCATTGACCATAGCTGCAATTCTTTTAGGGGATGATACAAAGCCGTCATCATCAGCCCTCATACCAAGATGAAAGTACAAACTCTGTGAGCTGGCTGGGAGGTCGAGAAATACATCCGTGTCAACCACATCCAGCGAGAACATTCTCCGCTTCGCCATTTTATTCCTCCTGCGCCTGCTGCCGCGCCCATGCCCGCAGATCATCCACCAGCACCCGCGTACAGCCGCCGAGATGGATGACCGGAAAGCCCGGCAGCTTCGCCAGTCGGTAGAGAGTAGGTCTTGATACCCCTAAAAGCTGCGCGGCTTGCGTCATATTAACCGCCACGGGTTCAGCCGTTGTCATTACTCAACCTCCTTTGAAAGCTCCTTTATAATTTGTAAGATGCGGTCTTTTTCCTCTGGGGAGAGTTCACGCCGGAGTTTTCTGGAAAAACTACAGTCGGCAATTCCCAGAGCTTCAGCGATTTGCCAGAGCCGTATGTTTGCCTCTTGGGCTGCAAAACGAATATCAGAATTTTTCATTTTTTCTCCTTTCTACTTGCGCTTAACATCAAATTGTTGTATACTTATTATAGGATACAAACTGTATTTTATAAAGATACAAAGCGCAACTATTTTAGTGATTGTATTGATGGGGCGGAGTAACTTACCGCCCCGAACTGTATTCGTTAAAGGAGGCTTTGCGTTATGGCAGGGCGTAAAGAAAAAGGAAAAAACCCAATACAAGGCTTTTCCCAAAGACTTGCAGAAGCAAGACGCGGACAGTATACGCAAGAGGAGCTTGCTGAAATTATAGGCTGTTCTGCACAGTCGATAAGAAAATATGAAAGTGGGGAGAGACAACCTGATAATTTTGAAATTATTGTAAATCTTGCAAAAACTTTAAATGTTACTACTGATTATTTGCTCGGAAAGGATAAGGAAGAAAATTCGAAAATGCGAGATGTTGCGGACTATATCGGCATATCTCAGAAGGCTGCCGCTAAATTGGCGGAACTCCAAAAAGACGAACGAGGGCATATGCTTCCACTCAATGGGCTTATACTGCATCGTAATTTTTCAGTGCTCCTGTATGAACTTTGGATGTTGCACGAAGAATCGATTGGCGTTGAACTTTTAGCGAAAAACAAGAAAATTGTTTCAAATAAAAGCTGTGGAAGCGACACGTTGACCGAGCGGACAATTTCAGGAAGTGAGTTGTTGAAACTTGACTTAAATAGAGCAACAGAAACCGCACGTGGGTTATTTGCAGAGATATGTATGGTCAACGACGCTTGTGAAAAATGGGACCGCATTTGCACGGCAAACCTTACCATTGAATATGAAAAGCAAATGGATAAAAGTTAAAAACCGCCCCCGGTGCTGGAACACCGGAAGCGGTTATAGGGGCAGTAAACTTTGACAGGCCTACTGCCCTCCAATCATAACACGAAATATGGAGGAATTGCAATGCCAAGAAAATCAAATACCAGAGCGGCGCAAGGGCCGGAAGCATCCGGCAGCGGGCAGACGGCACATGGGAGGCCCGTATCACTGTTGGCACCGATCCGGGAACGGGCAAGCCGGAACGCAAAAGCGTATACGGCAAGACGCAGGCTGATGTACGAAAGAAAATGACTGCAGTTTTGCGGGCCGTAGATAGTGGCACATATCAGGCCCCAGACAAAACAACCGTTGCGGAATGGCTTGATGAATGGATGAAAACATTCTGTGCCGTCAAGGTGAAGCCGCTGACATACAGCAGCTATGAGGTGGCAATCAAGAACCACATAAAACCGGCTATCGGAGCGGTGAAAATCCAGACTGTGAAGGGTGTTCACATTCAGAAGCTCTATAACAGCATGACCGCCGCCGGATTATCTCCTAAAACTGTAAAGAACGTTGCTGCGATTCTTCACAAGGCGTTTTCTGTGGCACAGAAACAGGGCATGGTACAAGGGAACCCCTGCGATGCTGCGGAGCTGCCAAAGGCCACACAAAAGGAAATAAAGCCATTGACCGACGCGGAAATACCTCTTTTCCTGCAAGCCATCAAAGGGCTGTCGATGGAAAACGCCTATGCGCTCTGTCTGTTTGCCGGATTACGTGAGGGGGAGTGTCTGGGGCTTTCTTGGGAACAGGTGGACTTTAAAGCCCAGCGAATTACCATCAGCCAGCAGCTCCAAAAGGAAAAGAAGAAAAACGCGGCGTACTACATTGCCCCCAGCACGAAGAGCGGAAAGCCCCGGCAGATAGAGCCGCCGGAAATCGCATTTCAGTATTTGCGGGCAGAACGAAAGCGGCAGGCCGAGAATCGCCTTGCTGCCGGGGAACTGTGGAATAACCCGGATGATCTTGTTTTTACAGATGCGATGGGCGGACATCTGAGAATATCGACCTTCTATAAAACCTTCAAACGAATTGCAGAGAGTATCGGGCGGCCAGATGCAAGACCTCATGATCTCCGACACACCGCCGCGACTGTTGCGATTGCTGCCGGAGCTGACATAAAGAGCGTGCAAGACCTGCTGGGCCATGCGACCGCCAGCTTTACCCTGAACGTCTATGCCCACACCAGCGACCAGATGAAGAAAGACACTGCCGCCAGAATGCAGAACTACTATGACAATCTCACGGCCAAAAAGGCATAAAGCAGCCCCGCCGGATTTTAACATCCGACGGGGTAAATTTTCTGTAAGGGGTAAGTTTAGGGGTACAGCAAAAATGTGAGGCTGCTATCTTGAACTTTTGAAGCAGAAAAATCGCAAATATAAAAGAAAAAACCGCCTTATCTGAACGAATAAGACGATTTCTTCTGGCGCGGAAGGAGGGATTTGAACCCTCGCGCCGGTTTTATCCAGCCTACTCCCTTAGCAGGGGAGCCCCTTCGGCCACTTGGGTACTTCTGCATGCCAAATACAGGATACATTTGGAAAAAATGTGGCGGAGAGAGTGGGATTCGAACCCACGGACGCTTGCGCGTCGCCGGTTTTCAAGACCGGTTCCTTCAACCGCTCGGACATCTCTCCATATCGGTTGAACTGTAAGCTATTCTACCATATCCTTTCCCATTAGTCAAGGAGAAATTTTATCTTTTGAAAATACAAATCGGACAGACACCTTCCAGCGGCATCTGTCCGACTCAAATTCCATATTACAGGGGGTCAGTTGGATTCGGTTCCCTTCTGGCGGACCGGATCGGTAATTCCCATACCCGAACCCGACGGCGATACAAAGCTGAACAGCACCCGTCCCTCAGCATCAGCGCCCAGGATTCGGGGTTCGGCATTACTCACCTTGAGCCCGGTGGAGATCCGGTTCATGGCACTGCCCAGTTCCAGCACCTTCAGCTCAAAGACCACATTCTCCTCTCCGGGCTGGGAGACCTGCTCAAAGTAGTAGACCCGGTCATTGAGGATCAGCCGGGGACCGGCCTCTGCGTTATCCGGCAGGATAAAGGAGAAGGTGGCATCACTTTCAAAGTAATGCACTGTACCGGCGATATACCCGGTGAGTTCTTCGGTGTCCCGGTTGGGATACAGCGCTACCAGATAGTCATCGGTGCTGACCTCGGTGATTACTGTTCCGGGATAGATGGATACCCGCCGGCCTTCCAGCAGACCGGTGAGAATCTCTTCGT
>ERZ791574.839-NODE-839-length-19736-cov-11.230578_pt1 | contig 19736 bp, 14 predicted proteins | sample MGYA00433098_ERZ791574 | MGnify/ENA primary metagenome ERZ791574 (study PRJEB30046, sample SAMN00791933) | human gut metagenome | study: EMG produced TPA metagenomics assembly of the A metagenome-wide association study of gut microbiota in type 2... | reverse complement strand
GGGCCGTGGCCACCGTCTACGCCGATCAGGCGTCCTTGGACCGGCAGAACGAGATCGAAACCCTGAATAACCGCATCGAGCAGCTGGAATACGCTCAGGAATCCATGCTGGGCGCGGAGGTCACGCTGAAGCTGGACAGCCAGATTGCCCGGTCCCTGCTGGATTACCGGACCGTCGTGGCGGCGGGACGGCTGAACGCAGCGGAGAGCCGGGGGCAGGAGCTGCGGTCTTTGGTCCTCAAGCGGGATTATACCTATTCCGGCACCGAGGATCTCAGCGGACAGCTGCAGGAACTGAAAAATCAGTTGAAAACCCTGCGGTCTCAGGCTGCTAACTCCGTAAAGACCATCCGGTCTCCCCGATCCGGTTTGTTTTCTGCCGTGGTGGACGGCTACGAATCCGTTCTGACGCCGGACAGTTTGTCCGCGCTGACTCCCAGTGCTCTGAATAAGCTGTCCCCTGCCGAGCTCCCCGCCAACACCGGAAAGCTGATCCTGGGGGACAACTGGTATTATGTGGGCGTGGTCTCCGCACAGGAGGCCCAGACCCTTCAGACCCGCCAGAACCGTCTGGGAACCGGAGAGAGCCTGTCCCTCCGGTTTACCAAGAATGTAGACCGGGACCTGTCGGTCACGCTGTTGTCCGTGGGCGCGGAGGAAAACGGCCGCTGTGTGGTGACTTTCCAGGGGAATACATATTTGCAGGAACTGACGCTCCTGCGCCGCCAGAGCGCCGAGATCATTCTGGATACCACCGATGGACTGCGGGTCCCTCTGGCTGCGCTGCGTGTGGCCACCCAGACCGTTACGGAAAAGGACCCGGAAACCGAGGAGACTGCCAGCAAGGAGGTCAATGTCACCGGTGTTTACTGCGTCTCCGGCGCAAAGGCCCGGTTCAAGCCGGTAGAGGTGCTGCTCACCGGTGACGATTACGCTGTGGTCCGGTCTGCCGGCTCCACGGAGAAGCTGCGGCTGCGGCCTGGTGACGAGATCATCGTTGCCGCACGGGATCTGTATGACGGAAAAGTTGTTTCATAAAGAAAGAGAGGGATGTTCTATGTCCATTCAGACAAATATTCAGGAGGTCCGTCAGCGGATCGCCGCCGCCTGCGGAGAATGCGGCCGGGACCCCAAGGAGATCACGCTGGTAGGCGCCAGCAAGATGAATGACGCCGCCGCCTGCCGGGAGGCCATCGCCGCTGGGATCGACGTGCTGGGCGAAAACCGGGTCCAGGAGATGACGGAAAAGATGAGCCAGAACGCCTATGACGGCGCGCCGCTCCACTTCATCGGTCATCTTCAGCGGAACAAGGTCAAGCAGGTGGTGGGCAAGGTGGCCCTGATCCAATCCGTGGGGTCTCTCCCCCTGCTGGAAGCCGTTGAAAAAGAGGCGGAAAAGCAGGACATCGTTCAGGACATTCTTCTGGAGGTGAACATCGGCGGCGAGGAGGCCAAGAGCGGCTTTGCCCCTGCTCAGTTAGAGGACGCCGCCAGAGCAGCTCAGGCCATGTCCCATGTCCGGGTCCGAGGATTGATGACGATTCCCCCCGCAGACAGCGACCGGGACACCAATATCCGCTATTTTCAGGAAGTCCGGGCACTTTATGTTGACATCAACGAGAAATTGTTCCATAATGAATTAAAGTGCCTTTCTATGGGCATGAGCGGCGATTTTGAGGATGCTATCCGAAATGGCGCCACCATGGTCCGTATGGGCACCGCGATTTTCGGTGCCCGGTATTATCCCACTTGATTGCAGGAGGTTTTGGCTTATGGGTATTTTGGACGAGCTGAAGAAGCTGACCCATCCCTATGACGACGAGGATGAGGAATATGAGGATTTCGAGGAACCCCGTGAGCGCTCCTTCGATGACCGCCGCAACAAAGCGGAGGATCGCCGGAATAAGGTGGTAAACATCCATGCCACCACGCAGCTGAAGGTGGTGCTGGTGAAGCCGGACCGCTTTGAGAACGCCTCGGAGATCGCCGATCAATTGAAGGACAAGCGGACGGTGGTGCTGAATCTGGAATCCACCAACAAGGATGTGGCCCGGCGGCTCATCGACTTCCTTTCCGGCGTGGCCTATGCCGGCGAGGGCAAGATCAAAAAGGTTGCCGCAAACACCTACATCATCACGCCTTACCACGTGGAGCTGGAGGGCGATCTCATCGACGAGCTGGAAAGCAACGGCTTATATTTCTAAGCAGGGAGGATATTGGATATGCTGACACCTCAGGAGGTTTCGACCCATTCCTTTGCCAAGGCGTCCTTCGGCGGCTATAACATGGCCATGGTGGACGAATTTCTGGATGAGCTGACGGACGATTATACCGCTCTCTACAAAGAAAACGCGGCGCTGAAAGCCAAATTGAAGGTTCTGGTGGAGAAGGTGGAGGAATACCGTGCCACCGAGGATTCCATGCGGGCTACCCTGCTCACCGCTCAGCGGATGGCGGATTCCATTGTGAAGGAAGCCGAACAGAAGCGGGATCAGATGATGACGCAGGCGGAGATCGACGCCAAGCTGAGGATCAACTGCCTGAAAAATGAGGCTGCCGCCGCGGAGGAACGTCTGCGGAAAGGCAAGGAGGAACTGGAGAAGTTTTCTGCTGCCGTCCGGGCTGTGTGCGATAAGGAGATCCAGCTTTTGAATGAGCTGCCGCAGGCTCCGGTAGAGCTGCCTCAGGAGGAAGCTGAACCGGAGGACTCTGTTCAGGAGATCGAGGACAGCGTCATGGCCGCGTTCAGCGAAGCAGCGCCGGAGGAGGACGGTGACGCGGCGGAGACCCAGACGGAAGCGTCTGAGCCTGTTGCCGAAGCGGCGGATCCCGCCGCTGACACCAGCGATCCCTTTGGGGATTTTCCCGACCTTTCCAGCACACGCCAGATCAATCTGGACGAACTGAAATTCGGCCGTAATTACAATACTTGACAAAAAGCGGCCTGTAAGGCCGCTTTTTGCTCTTTCAGGAGGTAGCTATATGGAAACGCAAGCGCCGATCATTGCCTTCCTGTATGACTTCGACAAGACTCTGTGCACCACGGACATGGAGGACTACGCCTTCATCCCCTCCCTTGGGTATACCCCGGCAGAATTCTGGGGCAGGGCCAACGCCTTTGGCTGGGAAAACCGGATGGACGGCCTGCTGGCCTATATGTACACCATGATCCAGGAGTGCGCCGCGCAGAATATCAAGCTGGACCGGGCCTTCCTGAACCACTGCGGTGAGTCCATCCAACTGTTCCCCGGCGTCCGGGAGTGGTTTGCCCGGATCAACGCCTTTGGGGAGAGTCTGGGCGTTCAGGTGGAGCACTATGTCATTTCCTCCGGCCTCCGGGAGATCATCGAGGGCAGCGGAATCGCTCAGGAATTCCGGGAGATCTATGCCTGCGAGTTCTACTACAACGAAAATGGCGACGCCTGCTGGCCCAAGCTGGACGTCAACTTTACCAATAAGACCCAGTTTGTCTACCGGATCAATAAGGGGATTCTGGATGTGTCCCGGGATAAGGAACTGAACGACTCCATGCCGGACGATTCCAAGCGGGTCCCCTTTACCAACATGATCTATATGGGAGACGGTCTTTCCGACGTGCCTTGTATGAAAATGATGCGGGCCTACGGCGGACAGGCCATCGCCGTCTATCAGGCCAGCAACCGGCAGGGTGTGGAAAAGCTGCTGGCGGACGGACGGGTGGATTTCATTTTCCCGGCAGACTACCGGGAGGGCATGGAGCTGGACCGCACCGTCCGGGACATCCTCCGGAAAATGACCATCACCGACCGGCTGCTGGAGGTCAACAACCGCCAGCTCCGCAGCATCGGCGGCGATGTACTTCCCAATCAGGTGGGGCTGTTCTGAACACGGAATAGCTGAATGATCGGAAAACCGGCACAGAAAATGCGCCGGTTTTTTCTGTTTTTCCGGGAAAATCTCTTTACTTACAGTATCGTTTCTGTTAAACTATACGCTGTGTATTGAATCAATTCAGCCGGGGCAGCGCCCTGGCTGTTTCACGGAGGGTATCCATGGCAACAGAATTTTCCAGAACGCTGTCCCTGCTGCGGAAAGAGCGGGGGGTTTCTCAGCGGGTGGCCGCTGCGGATTTGGGAGTGTCTCAGGCTCTTTTGAGCCATTATGAAAACGGCATCCGGGAGCCGGGCCTTGCCTTTGTGTCCAAGGTCTGCGACTACTATCATGTCTCCGCAGACTATATGCTGGGCCGGACGCTGGCACGGGACGGCAGTATGCTGACTGCTGAAGAGATCCTCAACGCCGCCGAGCCGAGCAATGTGCTTCAGGGCAGCGTGCTGGCCACCCTGCGGGGCAAGCTCATCACCAGCGCCAGCGGCGTGCTGTTCGGCCTGCTGGGCAAGCTGGGAGACAAGGATGCCATCAACGCCGCAGCGGACAGTCTGGGCTGCCACATCTACCTGCTTTACCGGCTGCTCCACCGGGCCGCCGGAGGCAGCACCACCTATTTTGCTTTGCCCGAGGAGGACTGCGCTGCAGGTGCCGCCTCCGCCGGGGCCTCTCTGGCCCGGACGGACTACGCCCGTGCGCTGGCGAAACTGTCCCGTGAAAAGGCCGCCTTCCCGGATATGTCCCATGAGACGCTTAACAGCGCCTTTCCCGGCCGGAGCCAGGGTATGATCCAAGTCCTCAGCACGGCGGATGGCCAGCTCAACCGCCTGAATCAGTCCGGCCTGAAATGAATGTGCAGTCTCTGGCCTTTCTGGCCTTTTTGACCGTCACCGTCTGCGTCTGCCGTCTGCTGCCCAAGGAACGAATCTGGGTGCTTTTGGCGGCCAGTCTGGTGTTTTACCTATGGGACGGCGCTCCAGCGGCTCTGTGGGGGTGCGGACTGCTGGCGGTGTCCTCTTTTGTCAGCTATCTTGCGGCCAGCGCACTGCGAAAGCACCGCCGAAAAAGCGTCCTTCTTGCCGTCATCTGCTATCACATCGCGGTATTGGGGATTTTCAAGTACACCGGTTTTTTCACCGGCGGCGCGGTACGGATGCCCTTCGTGCCCTTGGGTATCAGCTTTTTCACCTTCCAGCAGATCTGGTATCTTCGGGAGGTCTATGCCGGGACCTTTTCACAGATCCCCACTCCGGCAGAATACCTGACCTACAGCTTCTTTTTCCCCACGGTGTCCTCTGGTCCCATCTTGAAGCCGGAGAATTTCTTCCCCCAGCTGCGGGAGACCTCTCCCCTGCCCCAGGATACCGCAGCCGGTTTGTACGCCGTCGGCCTCGGCCTTGCCAAAAAGGTGCTGCTGGCGGACAATCTGGGCGTGCTGGTGAACAACGGCTGGAGCAGCCTCTCTGAGCTGACGGCCCTGACCGCGTGGTGCGTGATCCTGGGCTACACGCTTCAGCTTTACTTCGACTTTTCCGGATATTGCGACCTTGCTGCCGGCAGCGCCCGGCTGCTGGGACTGCGGCTGCCCATCAACTTCGACTCTCCCTACCGGAGCCTATCTGTTGCGGAGTTCTGGAAACGCTGGCACATGACCCTGACGGCCTTCCTTCGGGAGAACGTCTACTTTCCCCTGGGCGGCAGCCGAAAGGGCCGGGGCCGTACATACCTGAACATTCTGGTGGTGTACCTCGTCAGCGGCATCTGGCACGGCGCGGGGTGGACCTTCATCCTATGGGGCCTGCTTCACGGGCTGGCGCAGGTTCTGGAACGCCTGTGGGGAAAACGGCGGGACGCTCTGCCCCGCTGGGTCCGATGGGCCATGACCTTCCTCTTTATCAACCTTGCGTGGGTCTTTTTCCGGGCGCCGGATGTGTCCTCTGCCCTGCTTTTGCTGAAAACCGCCGTTACCGGCGGGATGGGCGGGATCCGCCTGTGGCTGGTGAACGGCTTGTTCCGCCGGGAGATCAGCGCGCTGGAGCTGCTGCTCCCGGTCATCGGCCCCTATACAGCCTACCTGCGGGTGGCGCTGATCTTGGGGATCGGGCTGCTGGCGGCTTTGTGGCCCCGGAACGTCATCCGTCAGATGGATACGTTCCGTCCCAACTGGCGCAGCGGCCTGTATGTGCTGGCGTGGACGGTATGGGCCATTTTGTCCTTCACCGGCGTGGTGACATTCATCTATTCCAACTTCTAAAGAAAGGAGGCCCCGCCATGGAACAGCACGCCTATCAAAAATGGACCCGGGGCCTGCTTTTGGGGCTTGTGCTGGTGCTGACGGCCTGCGCCGCCGTGGTATACAGGGTGGACCCCTGCTTTTACTACCGGATGCCCCCGGACAGGGAGCCTGTTTTCTTCAGCGAACGCTACCAGACGGCGGGTATCGTCCGCAACAACCCGGCGGACGTGGTGCTGCTTGGCTCCTCCATGACCGCCAACTGCTACGGCAGTCAGCTTGAGACCGTTTTCGGCGGCACGGGCCTGCGGCTCACCATTCCTGACGGCTATTTCAGTGAATTCGATCAGGTGATGGGCCTGCTGATGCGGACCCACCCGCCCAAGCGGGTGCTGTTCGCCATGGATACCAATATTTTCACCCGGTCTCCTGACGGTGTTACCGGTGCAATGCCCGATTATCTCTATGACGCCAGTACCATCAATGACGTGAAATACCTGTTGAATAAGGACGTGCTCTATTACAGCCTCTACGCCCTGATGGCCCAGCGCTGGGACGAGGGCGAACCGCTGGACAAGGGATTTTCGTGGATGGATACCGTCTGGTGGAACCACATGACCGCCTTGGAGGAATACACCCGGCCGGACATCGCCCCGGAGCCGATGCCCCGGGACGGCCTGCTGGCGGACGCCGCCAAAAATCTGGCGGTGGCGGCAAGCTGGGCGGAGCGGTACCCGGAGGTGGAATTTGATTTTTACTTTTCCCCTTACAGCATCCTCTATTGGGACAAGATCGGCCGCATGGGAGAGACGGACGCCGTGTTTGCGGCGCTGGAGCTGGCCTGTGAAACGCTGCTGCCCTATGAGAACGTTACCCTTCACGGACTGCTGTTTGACCGGGATATCATCGAGCACCTGGACTACTACTGTGACTACGTTCACCACTCCGACGAGGCGGGCGCGCTGGCGCTGGAAAAGATCCATTCCGGTACCGATCGGCTGACCGAGAAAAATTATCGGGAAACTCTCGCCAACTGGCATGACTTTGTGGTAAACTACGACTACGATAAATTCTGGGACGATTACTACTGGTATCAGTTCCATACACCGGCAGGCGCAAAGACCTGACCGTTTCACATGAAACCTGAGAATTCCGTCCCTTGGGACGTTTGCCTACGGAGGTTTTTTCTATGACCAAGCAATCCAATATCCGAAATTTCTCCATCATTGCTCACATCGACCACGGCAAGTCCACTTTGGCGGACCGGCTGCTGGAGATCTGCGGCGCCGTTTCCCAGCGCCAGATGGAAAATCAGCTTTTAGACAACATGGATCTGGAGCGGGAGCGGGGCATCACCATCAAGGCCCGTGCCGTGAAGCTGAACTACAAGGCTCAGGACGGCGAGACCTATGAACTGAACCTGATCGACACGCCGGGCCATGTGGACTTCAACTACGAGGTTTCCCGGTCGCTGGCCGCCTGTGAGGGCGCTGTTCTGGTGGTGGACTCCACACAGGGCGTGGAGGCCCAGACCTTGGCCAACACTTATCTGGCTATGGAGCACGATCTGGAGATCCTCCCCGTGTTCAACAAGATCGACCTGCCCGCCGCCGACCCGGCCAAGGCCAAGCAGGAGGTAGAGGACATCATCGGCCTGCCCGCCATGGACGCCCCGGAAATCTCCGCCAAGATGGGCATCAACATCGAGGCGGTGCTGGAGGATGTTGTCCACAATGTTCCGGCTCCCAAGGGTGATCCCAAGGCTCCGCTGAAGGCGCTGGTCTTTGACAGCCAGTATGACAGCTATCGGGGCGTGGTGGTGTATTTCCGCATCATGGAGGGCACCATGCGCACCGGTCAGACCATCAAAATGATGGCCACCGGAGCGTCCTATCAGATCGTGGAGTGCGGTCATCTGCTGCCCTTGGGGCTGGAGCCCTGCGATTCCCTGTCTGCCGGTGAGGTGGGCTATTTCACGGCTTCCATTAAGACTGTCAGCGATACCCGGATCGGTGACACCATCACCGACGCGGCGAACCCCACGGCGGAGCCCCTGCCGGGCTACCGGCCGGTGCAGTCCATGGTCTACTGCGGTATTTACACCGAGGATGGCTCCAAGTACCCCGACCTGCGGGACGCGCTGGAAAAATTGCAGCTGAATGACGCATCCCTGAGCTTCGAGCCGGAATCCTCCGCCGCCCTGGGCTTCGGTTTCCGCTGCGGCTTCCTGGGGATGCTCCACATGGAGGTCATTCAGGAGCGTTTGGAACGGGAATTTGACCTGGATCTGGTGACCACCCTCCCCTCCGTTATCTACCACGTTTATAAGACCAACGGTGAACTGGTGACGGTGGACAATCCTCACAACTACCCGGACCCCTCCCTCATCGAGCGGGCGGAGGAGCCTTACGTCAAGGTGAACATCATTGCCCCCAACGAGTATGTGGGCAACATCATGCCCATGTGTCAGGATCGCCGGGGGGAGTTCAAGGATATGCAGTATCTGGACACCCATCTGGTGGAACTGCATTACCAGATGCCCCTGAACGAGATCATTTATGACTTTTTCGATGCCCTGAAAGCCAACACCAAGGGCTACGCCTCTTTGGACTATGAGCTTTCCGGCTACCGTCCCAGCGATCTGGTGAAGGTGGACCTGCTGCTCAACGGTGATCAGGTGGATGCTCTCAGCTTCATCGCCCACCGGGACAAGGCCTATCCCCGTGCCCGCCGTCTGTGTGAGAAGCTGAAGGAGAACATTCCCCGCCAGCTGTTTGAAATTCCCATTCAGGCGGCCATCGGCGGCCGGGTCATCGCCCGCGAGACCGTGAAGGCCATGCGGAAGGATGTGCTGGCCAAGTGCTACGGCGGCGACGTCACCCGTAAGAAAAAGCTGCTGGAAAAGCAGAAGGAAGGCAAAAAGAAGATGCGGGCCTTGGGCACTGTCCAAATGCCCACGGAGGCGTTCCTGGCTGTCCTCAAGCTGGATGAATAATCTCTTTTTGCCTTCCTGCGAGCCGCAAAGCGGCGAGCCGGCGCTGTGCGCCGTTATTTCAATCAGCTTTTGAAACGCGGAGCGTTTTTAAAAGGCAAAAAGAAGATGCGGGCCCTGGGCACTGTCCAAATGCCCACAGAAGCCTTCCTGGCTGTCCTCAAGCTGGACGAGTAACGGCTTTTTGCCTTGCCGACGCATGGACGCCTTTCGATCCTGTAAAACAAAACAGCCCCCGTCCGGATTACCGGACGGGGGCTGTTTTTGCGAAATCACATCAGGTTGTAGAGAATCTTGGCCATCTGGCCGCGGGTGATATTGCTGTGGGGCTTGAAGCTGCCGTCACTGTAGCCGTTGATGACCCCCTGAGCCGCCATGGTGCGGATGTAGTAGTCGGCATAGCCGGGGATCTTGCCGCTGTCGGTGAAGGTCAGGTTCGCCAGTGCATAGCCCTTAGCCTGGGTGCGGCCGATCATGGCGGCAGCCTGGGCGCGGGTCAGAGCGTTGTTGGGATTGAAATACAGGCGGCCGTTTTTCTCTGCGCCGGAGATGACGCCCTCGGTATAAAGTGCCTTGACTGCGGGAATGGCGTATTCCGGGATGGTGTCCAGATCCGCGAAGGGCAGAGACACATCAGCGTACTTGCTCTCGTCCAGCTTCAGATAGCGGTAGAGCATGACGGCGAACTGGGCCCGGCTGATATTCTGGTTGGGGCGGAAGGTGCCGTCACTGTAGCCGGTGGTAATGTTGGCATTATACAGGAAATCCACATAGGTGGCGGCCCAGTAATCATTGATGTCACTGAACTTGTGGTCCACGTTGTAGGAATCGATGTCCACGCTGGCCCGGCCGATATTGCCGGAGGCATCCACAGCGGTAACGGTGATCCGCAGGGCCTCCCCGCTCTCGCCGGGGGCGGGAAGCGTGTACTGGAAGGAACCGGTCTTGGCATCATAGTTTTCCAGAGGCTCCGCGACACCGTTTCTCGTCACCGTAATGGAGGAAGCGGGCAGAACGCCGTCCACCAGATCGGAGACCTTCACGCTGATCGTCTGAGTCTGCTCATCCAGTGCGGCTGTCACCGTCGGCGGGGCGTTATCCACCGTGCCGGGGAAGGCGGCGGTGATCTGGTCGATATAGACTGTGCCGCTGCGGGGGGTGTCGGCGTAGGTCACCTGAATATGGTCCCAAGTGGCGTCCGTAGTGGAGGGAGCGTAAATGACCACGCCGCTCAGGGTGAAGTACTGGGGCAGCGGCACGTTGATCTGCTTCCAGCCGGTGAAGTCCAGCGTGGTGACGGGCAACTCCAGGTCGCTCTTGATGTCACCGGTGTAGAGGAAAGAGAGCTGGTTGCCGGAGCCGTCGCCGTAGACCCAGAGGTTCAGGGCTGTGTAGGGCGTTCCCAGATTGGAGAAGGAGCCTGCCATGGCCTGAGAATAGTAGCCGGTGTCCTCCGGGAGCACATAGTCCAGCTTTCCGGCGTAATGGCCTCGCTGGACATAGTCGCTGGCATTGGTGCGGGAAACCGTCAAATAGTAGCCGCTGAAGAAGCGCGTATCCGGAGTTTCAAAGTCCTCGATGGTTTGCAGGGCCACCTGAGCCACCGTGACGGGGATAGTCAGGCTCTTGTCCCCGGCGGAGACCGTCAGGTTTCCGGTGCCGGGGGCGGAGGCGGTGAACACGCCGTGCTCATCCACCGTGCCGATGTCCCCGGAAACAGACCAGGTAAAGGCTTCATTGGTTGCCGTCAGAGGCAGATGGTTCCAGACGGCCCCAGCGGTGAGAGCGGTCTTGCTGCCGGGGGTCACGGTAAGCTCCGTCAGGTTGGAGGCACCGTTTTTCAGGGTCAGATTGTCTGGGTTGCGGATGGCGTGGACCACGGTGCTGCCCTTGGCCCCCCGGCCAGAGGCCGTCACGGTGATATCGCCGCCGGAGGCGGGGGTAGTCAGCAGATAGCGGCCGTCCTCTTGCTCCGCAATGCTGCCGGCGCTGGCGGACAGTGTATAGCTGGCGTCCATGGGGATGTAATTGCTGTCCACACCGGAGGCTGTGACGGACACGGCGCTGCCGGCCAGCACATAGTCACTGGCGGTGTTGACATAGAAGTGATCCAGACTGCCGCTGGCGCGGTCAGAGGCCACCAGGAAAATCTGGTTGGTGACTTTCCGGTTGGACTCCGAGGGGCGGTTTACAATGGAAGCGGAGGTGGAATCCGGGGTGGTGACGGCCAGGTTGGTAGAGCCGCCGCCATCCAGGCATAGCACGGTCTGGCAGCCCAGTTCCAGCAGCCGCTCCCCTACCTGAGTCAGGGAGGCACCGATGGAGTGGCCGGCCTTGCGACCGTCGATGGTGTAAAAGACCAGGGTGCCGTCCGCTTTCTGGCCCACGGCGGTGCGGGGATTGCTCCCAGCGGCCAGGTTGGGGACAACAGCTCCGTTTTCCGCCAGACAGTAGAGCGCGCCGATGGCATACTCTACATCCTCCCAGCCGCTGTTGGCGGAGACGGTGAGGGTCACCTCGCTGCCCACGGGCATGTTCCGCAGGGCGTTGGTGTAGTAGGCGTCCGCGTTGGCGTTGGCGGAGAGAACGATCTGGTCCGGCTGGATGGCGGTGACGGTGGTCTCCTCTACCCGATTCACCCGGAGGGTGACAGTGGAGCCGATGGCCAGCTTCCCCTGCTCCACGGTGCAGACTACATTGATGCCGGGTTCTGTGGTGCCGGTGGTGTGCTTGGCGTTAAAATCGTATGTATAGAGGTAAAGGCCGCTGTTGGTGCGAGCCTTGTTCACCGCCGCCACCGGCCGGACCAGCTCTGTGGAGTTTCCGAAGCCGTCATCCACGGCATAACCCAGATTTGCGGAGACCTTGACGCCGGGTTTGCCCAAAATGGCAGAGCCGTCCGCCCGGAAGCCGATGGCGTAATATCCGGCGTCACTGCTGCGGAGCAGTCCTTCCGTAACCACCATGCCAATGGGCAGGCCGGTGGAGACATTGTAGAAATCGCCGTTGATGCCGGCCACTACCCGGTAGCCGTCATCTTCCAGCAGCGCGGCCGTGTCCGCCACGCTGGAACGGTCTGTCAGCGCGTCGCCGTAGGTGACAATGGGGGTCACAGCCTTGTTAGGCGTGTAGGTGATGAGATTTTCCGTCCGGAGATCGGAGTAAGTTGTACTCCAGAATACATTGGTGGAAAGCTGGGTCTCCTGGTGGAGAAGTGTGTCCTTGGCGGACAGGTCCTCCCCCAACGCGTTTGACGCGGCGGCGGGCAGAGTCAGCGCGCTGATGAGACTGAGGGACAGCAGCAGGGATGTGAGTTTACGGATGCGGTGCTTCATAGGAACCTCCTATCGGTACAGGTCCGGGAAACCCCGGACAGGGTGGTCTACATAACACCCATAGCATAGCATAGATGCAGGATGAAGTAAATGAAAAAAGTGTTACAAAATCGGTGGGATCTTCCAGTAAGTCCGCAGCCTTTGACGGCGGAAAGCTGTTGCAAAAAAGGAAGGTTTCCGTTATAATATTCATGCGAAAAGGAGGCGGCAATATGACAGTAACGGTTGATGATAAGCGCTGCATCGGCTGCGGTATGTGCGCCGCCGCCGTACCGGAGGTGTTTCAGGTCATTGGGCGGGTGTCCACGGTGCTCTCCCAGCCTGCGAAGGAACGGTTCTTCCGGGTATTGGATGCCGCAAACGGCTGTCCGGTGAACGCGATCCAGGCAGAGCGGCGTTGAAAAAGCGAGACCGCAAAAAAAGAAAAAGAAAATCAGAAAAATGGCTTGACAATTTTCTGCCCATCTGTTATAGTAATTCGTGCCTATTTGAGGCAGATATGGCGGCGTAGCTCAGCTGGCTAGAGCATTCGGTTCATACCCGGAGTGTCACTGGTTCAAGTCCAGTCGCCGCTACCATGATCCGGAGACGTCACGTGACGTCTCCCGGATCTTTCCGGCCCGTTGGTCAAGTGGTTAAGACACGGCCCTTTCACGGCTGTAACATGGGTTCGAATCCCGTACGGGTCACCACAGTTGGAGGCTTAGCTCAGCTGGTTAGAGCGCCTGCTTCACACGCAGGAGGTCACTGGTTCGAGTCCAGCAGTCTCCACCAAAACCTCACTTCTTCGGAAGTGAGGTTTTTCTTGTTTTCGGCAAAAGGAAAGACATCGTGTCTTTCTCGGGAAAAACAAAAAGAGGGAACGGAAAAACCGTTCCCTCTTTTTTCATCAGATAGTGGCCGCTTACTTGGCGGCGCGGTAGAGGAAGGAAACGATCTGCGCACGCAGGCAGTTGCTGTTCGGGGAGAAGGTGGTGTCGCTCGTGCCGGTGGTCACGCCCGCGTTGACGGCCCACTGCACGGCGGGGGCGTAGAAGGCGCTCGCGCTCACATCGGCAAAGGCGTTCGTGCCCTCAGCCGCCGGTGCGCCGGCCGCTCTCCACTGGAAGGTGACAGCCTGTGCGCGCGTGACGGAAGCATCCGGGGAGAAGGTCGTGCTGCTCGTGCCGGTGGTCACGTTGTTTTCCACCGCCCAAGCAACGGCCTTTTCGTAATACGCGCCGCTCTTCACGTCGGTGAAGGACGTGGTCATGGACTTCGGCTCGGGGCTGCCGTTGGCTCTCCACAGGAAGGTGACCATCTGGCCGCGCGTGCAGCCCGCGTTCGGCGCAAAGGTCGTGGCGGTCGCGCCGGAGGTGATGTTCTTCGCAACGGCCCAGACAACGGCGTCGGCATAGTAGGCGTCGTCGGCGACATCGGTAAAGGGAAGCGACGCGGAGCCGTCATAGTTCTTGTCGCTCAGGACGGAGGAGAAGAGGAAGTTGCTGAGGTACGCGTACTCGTCTCTCTGGTGGACTTTGTTGGTCAGGGAGTTTGCAAAGAGGACGACGTTCATGCCGTTTTCCTTGTAGGCAAAGCCCTGCACGCCGCCGTTTAGGTAGGCCTTGAAGCCCGCGGCGCGCTCGGCGGTGTTCGTGGGGATGAAGCCCTCGGTGGGCGTCTTGGTCTTATCGCTCTTGACGAGGACCGTCGCGGAGGCGGGGACCTTGGAGAAGTAGCCGAGGCCGTAGGCGTAGAGGATATCGTCGCCGTCAGCAATGTAGCTCGCGTTCACAAGGGTCTTGTTGGGATAGACAACGGGGGTCAGGCAGTCCATCGCGCCGTCCAGCTCGGTGTATTCCACGCCGGCGATGAGGTCAGAGGCGGAGGACGCTGCGGAATAGCTGTAACCGATGTACGGCAGGCCGTTTTTCACGGCGGTCTTTGCGGCGGCGTCGAGCTTCGTCGCACCTGCGGCGGCGTCCGCCTTGGTCACGTCGGAGGTCGTGGTGAAGCCCATGAGGTTCATCGCGGCGGTATCATAGTTCCAGTCGGCGCTCTGGCTGATCTGCGGCGCGTAGACAAATCCCTTCTCGCTTTCAGCAGGCGTGCCGGGGACGTAGACGGTCGGGGACTTGGTGATGATCTTCGCCTTCACGCTCGTCTTGTCGACGTCCGCGGCAGAGAGCAGATACTTGCCCGCGACGGTCTGATAGTCGGCGTAGGAGCAGATGAAATCGCCCATGTGGTCGCCGCTCGTGACCATGCCGACGGTCTTGCCGGCCTTGAGAAGTTCGTTGACGGCGGCGGTGGAGTCTTCGGAGGCATTGGAGAGGATGACGTCCTTATTCTTGTCGCCGGTGAAGCAGGAGGTCAGCGCCTTGGTGTAAGCGAGGGCGTCGTCGTGGTCCATCGCGTCGCCGCAGACGGCGGAGATGCTCTTGTAGGCGGCGGGCTCGGCCACGGTGACCATGTCGAAGCCGCGCGTTTCATTGAAGGAGGTGATGCCCTCGGAGTAGAGGATCGTCCAGCCGTTGATGAGCGTACCGTCATACAGCGCGCCGTTGGCGACAGAACGCTTGGCCTGATACATCGAGACGATCATCGTGCCGGCGGGGTAGGTAACGCCGTCATAGGTGAATTCCTTTTCGGTCACGTTGACCTTAACGTCGTTTCTCGTGAGCCACTCCATCATGTCGGCCGCGGCCTGAAGGTTGGTCTGGTTCTTGCCGTCGAGCGGGATGATGTAGCACTCGGGATAGAAATTGCCGTTCTGGCCCGTGCCGTTGTACTCGGGACGGAAGACGTCCATCTCCGCGCCCTCGACGTCGTTCTGGTCGCACAACCACTGGCCGACGAGCTCATACGCGTCGGAGTTTAGATTCTTCACGCCGCGCTGGAAGATCGTGACCTGAGATGCAAGGTAGGAAAGCTTTTCGGCAGCCACATAGGCGGCGTTGCCGAGGATACCGTACTGCGCCGCCTGCGCGGTATCATCGTTGTAGGCGGGCAGCTCAACGGTATAGGCAACGGTGCCCTGCAGCATGGCAAACTGGGGAGTGTAGCTCGTGGACATATCGTCCCACGGGTCTTCCCAGTAGGTCTCGGTGCCGTTGCCGGTGTAGCTCAGGTAATCGCGCTGGGGGATGACATAGCTGTTGTAACCATCGTTGTTGGCGACCGCCGCGATGCCCAGCGCCTCGCCGCCGGTGATGAGGTGCTCGGCGAGCAGGTCGTACTCAAAGTTCGGCTCGTGCGGGGGATCGCAGGGCTCGCACTGGAAGGCCTGCACGCGGCCGTGGAACTCGGCAAGCGACATGGGGTTGAACGTGCCGATGAGCTGCTGCATGTTGGCCGTCTCGCTCGTGGTCTGGAAGGAGTTGTCGCGGTTGAGGTCATAGCCATTGGTGGAATGTCTCGTCAGGTAAGTACGTCCGTCGACATTCTCCTCGGGGACGAGGATGAAGAACACGTCGGACAAAAGCTCGTCCTTGACGTTCACGCTCTTATTTTCGACGGTGTAATACTCTTCAAGGTCGACCTTGCCGGATTTGCCGTTGTTATCGACCGTCAGGTAACCTAAGTAGCTGGCCTTATCCTTGACGAGGTCGGGGATGGCGACGCTGCCCTCCGCGCCCACAGGGCCCATCTCGGCCTTGAGCTCTTTTTCGCCCGCGGCGGTGAAGCCGGTGAGCGTCTTGTAGTCGATGGTCTTTTCGCTCGTGATCATCTTGGCGAAATCGAGCACGCCATCGGTGGCGGCGACCTCGTTGGAGTGGATGTTGGAATACATCACGGGCACGCGGATCTCGTCGAGCGCGCCGGACTTGATCTGGGCGAGCACGGCATCGGGATCGGTCTCGGCCTGCTCGGTCAGGGCGAGCCACTTGCTCACGCTCGCCTTGGAGTCGGCTACGATGAGATAGGGCATATCACGGCCCGCGGTGGACTGGCCCATGGAGAATTCTTCCACGTAGAGACCGTTTTTCGTGCCGTTTGCCACGATCGTATCGAGCTCCTTGTAGATCTCCCACATGGTGTTGAAGTTTTCATACGGCGCAACCTTGACGCTCACGGAGCCGAGATCCTTGCCGCTGTTTTTGGCGACGAGATCAAAGTAGCCGCACAGGTCGATGTAGTAGCCGCCGTTCACATGGGGCACGCTGTAGTCGACGCTGGTCACGCCGGTTCTGCGGTTGGTGGAGTAGAAGTAGTTATTCACGTGGAAGCTCACGTCGAGGACGGTCTTGCCGTTTTTCTCGCTTGCGGAGAGCTTGATGTCCGTGAACTGGTGCTCGTCGCCCTCGGTCAGCCAGTCATTCAGAGAGCCGCCCGCGTAAGCGTAGGGGAACAGCTCCTCGTTGACGTAGGGGCGGGAATCGTCGCGCTCGAGCGAGAGCGAAACGGTACCGGTGCTGACGGCCGCGGCGAGCGCATCCTTCGTCATGCCGGACACGGGGATGGAGAGGGACACGTCCTTGCCGTTTTTATCGGTGACAAGGGTGATGGTCGCGTCGACCGGGAATTTCGTTCCCAGCAGCGCATCGTCCTTGGGGTTCATGTCCTGATAGCTGACGGCGAACGCGGACGTGACCGCGAGCGAGAGCGTCATTACCAGGGCCATCAGCAGCGCGAGCGCTTTGCTGACAGAGTTTGGATAATGTTTCATGGTTTTCGTCCTCCAGAGTGGTCTTATGCCGCCACACACAGCGGCGGAAAGTTGATGAGTTTAGTGTAACTCAATAAAAATACATAGTCAAGGGAATATTCATACCTAATCCCGCCAAATTTCAGCGTTGAATCTGTATTTTTGTTCATCATTTTTCACAAAGCAGTGCGTCAAGCCCCGTCTTTCAGATCCTTTTGTGAATGCATCCGTAAATTTATACAGAATCGCACTGCATAGGATATTCTTCTTCGCCGCGATTGCAAATGACGGCGGGGCGCATTATAATAAGAGGCAATCATCATTCACGCAGGAGGAACCGAATATGCGGCTGCAAAGCGCAATCTTTACACTGGGCGATACCCTCTTCACCCCCGACGGCGCGGCGCGCGAGGGACTCGACAAGACGCTTTCACTTTTTAAGATGGAGGGCGTGTGGCTCGGCGCGGTGACGGCGCTCAGCGCGGAGGACGCGCAAAAAGCGCTCGAAAAGGCGGGGCTTAACTCGTATTTCCGCTTCGTGCTGACAGAATCCGTCGCGCTCTGCAAGGCGGACAGCGGCACGATGTTCGAGCGCGCGATGAAGCGCCTGCACTCGCAAAAGGACGATACGATCGTCTTTTCCGGCTCGCTTTCCGCCATCCAAAACGCGAAGGACGCGGGTTTTCGCACCGTGGCGGTCCAGGGAAGTGCGGGCGCGGCGGACTGGTCGACGATGCAGCAACTCGCCACGCAGAGCCTTGCGCAGTACAGCGAATTGCTGTCAGATTCTGTGTGAATTTTGGAATAACGACAGGATTCGACGTTTTTTAGTTTTCGTTGCAGTCTTTCTCAACGGTGATATGGTAAGAATATAACTATCAGAAAGGAAGGTTCGCGCCATGTTTGATTTCTACTCGGCTACCATCTTCCTTTCGGTCTTTATTATGATTATCATGGACATGCTTGTGAGCGGCAATGATCTGATGGAGCATGACAAAAAGTAGACGGTTTACACGATCTCCGTACTGGTGATCGCATGCATGGTATCGGAATGGTTCGGCGTCTGGATGGACGGGGCCGACCCGTCGCTGCGGACGCTGCACATCCTTGTTAAGACCATCGAGCTGTCCACAGCGCCGATCATCACTGTGCTTTGCAGCGACCTGATGACGCCGCTCAAGCATAAAAAGCTCATTTATACCCTCATCGGCGTCCACGCGGGGCTCGAGGTGCTGTCGGCTTTCTTCGGCTTCATCTTTTCGGTCGACGCACAAAACGTTTATCATCACGAAACGTTTTACTGGGTCTACGTGCTGGCCTATGTCAGCGGCGTTCTGCTGTTCATTGGTCAGCTGCTGAGCGAGAGCTCGCACCATTATGGCCTGTATCGGGCGCTCGTTATCGTCCTGCCGGTCTTTTTCTTCTGTGGGCTGTTCCTCCAGTACGGTGCCGGAGTGCGCATCATGTGGGCGTGCTCAGCGGTCGATGTTCTGATGATTTACATCCTGTATTCCGAGCTCACGCAGAAAATCGACGCGCTGACCCATCTTCTGAACCGCCGCAGCTATGAGAGCCGTCTCGCCTCGTTGCGCGGGCACGCAGTCATCTACTATTTCGACGTGGACGAGTTCAAGTCCGTCAACGACACCTTTGGCCATGGCGTGGGCGATGCGGTGCTTGCCGAGGTCGGCAGCACGATCTACGCCGTGTTCTCCAAGGTCGGCTACTGCTACCGCATCGGCGGCGACGAATTCTGCGTCATCGCGCAAATCTCCGACACGGCGGCGGAAAAGTATCTTTCGGAATTCCTGCGCGAGCTGACGGCACGGCGAGTGAAAAACGAGCACCTGCCGCACGTGTCGGTCGGCTATGCGTGCTTCAATCCGGTGCTCGGCAGCGTAGAGGATGCGATCAAACGCGCCGACCGGACGATGTACCACTACAAGCGCAAGCGCAAAAGCGAAGCGCTCACAAATGATGATACCGTAAAAAGCTGACGATCTTTTGACCGTCAGCTTTTTGTATCTGCTTTTATTTCGCCTCAATCTCCGCGTCTTCCTGCGGCTGGAGCTTGCTGCCAAAATACGCGAGCACCGCGCCGAGGATGGCGCACGCGACGCCCCAGACCATCTCCGCTGTCGAGGCAAAGCCCGTCGGAATGATAATGAGCGTGGAGGCAAGCACGATGCCGATGACGGCGTGATAAGCGATGGAGTAGTGCGTGTCGAAAAGCCTGCTCACAATGCGGGCAAAGAGCGCCATCACGCCGGCCATGCCAAGCCCCCAGGGGATGAGCACGGTGAAATCAAGCTGGGCAATGCCGTCGATCAGCGGCGTGAGAAGGCCGACCGCCATCAGGATGGACGACGACGTCATCCCCGGGATGATGAAGCTGAAGCCCCACAGCACGCCGCAGAAGAGAAAGCCCCAGAAGTTTGCGGGCATCTCGGCAAATGAACTGAACTTGACGGCCATCAGCGCGCCGAACAGGGCGAGGAAGCTGACGATCAGCGAGATGTACGAGCCGTTGCCGCGCCCCTGCGTGCCCGCCTCGTGCCAGAGGTCGGGCAGCGTGCCGAGGATGAGCCCGATGAAGAGGCACGTAGCGACGGTTTCCGACTGGTGAAACAGCGCAAGGATCACGCTGCCGCCGCCCAAAAAGCCGATCGCCCAGCCGATGCAG
>ERZ791574.824-NODE-824-length-19988-cov-3.009833_pt1 | contig 19988 bp, 16 predicted proteins | sample MGYA00433098_ERZ791574 | MGnify/ENA primary metagenome ERZ791574 (study PRJEB30046, sample SAMN00791933) | human gut metagenome | study: EMG produced TPA metagenomics assembly of the A metagenome-wide association study of gut microbiota in type 2... | reverse complement strand
AACTGCCATAAAGGGTGGTCCACCAGTTCCGTTTGTAAATTTGTGACTTTGAATAGTTCCTTCGCTGTAAACGCCTGGTTTCACACGACGAATTAAAAATTGTAGTGAATCATAACCAGTAAAAAAGATCATATGCTTAATAACATACCCCTGCCCCACACCACGGGCTATTGTTTAGAGAGACGGAATAAAACTTATGGAAAGGACATCGGGATGTTTGAACGGGGTGGCAATGCCGGTGAATGAATTATTAATCTGAATAATGAATATGTATCGAATGATGAGAAAGGCATTTTCAAAACAGCTTTCCTACAAATTCTGGTCATTTACAGCAGCCGTGGTCACAGTCTTTATAGCTTCCGACAATTAAAGAATATATGAAAGGCAGTTCTGAAATAGAAGTAGCGGTAGACGGTTATATTGTAAACAAGAATGATGAAATAAACCTTTATTATGTCATACCTAGTTTCTTTCATTAATACGGGAAAAACGGCCTTTTATGGTTTCTCAGTGCGAATTCATGAGAGGATGCTTGTAGTAAAAGACGGAGAAAATACAATTGGTCACATGAAAAGACAAATAAAATAATAATCATGGATAAGAATATAAAAATAGCCGTAGCCGGAACTGGTTACGTAGGACTTTCCATTGCCACACTGCTGGCACAACATCACCAAGTGACGGCTGTTGACGTGATTCCTGAAAAGGTAGAACTGATAAATCGGCGTAAATCGCCCATACAGGACGAATACATTGAGAAGTATCTTACTGAAAAAGAATTGAACCTGACTGCCACCTTAGATGGAGCGAAGGCATATGCCGACGCAGACTTTGTGGTTATTGCCGCACCGACGAACTACGACCCGGTGAAGAACTACTTCGACACCAGCCATGTAGAAGAAGTCATTGAGTTGGTGAAGAGCGTCAATCCTTGTGCCGTTATGGTGATTAAAAGTACCATTCCTGTGGGCTACACGGAAAGTGTGCGCAGGAAATTAGACACGGAGAACGTCATCTTCTCGCCCGAATTCCTGCGCGAAAGCAAGGCATTGTATGACAACCTCTATCCCAGCCGCATCATCGTGGGCCGTCCCGAAGGCGACGCACGCCTTGACGAAGCCGCCCGTACCTTTGCGGCCTTGCTACAGGAAGGGGCGATAAAGGAGAACATCGATACCCTCTTCATGGGCCTGACGGAAGCGGAGGCGGTGAAACTCTTTGCCAACACCTATCTTGCCCTGCGTGTTTCTTATTTCAATGAACTTGACACCTATGCCGAAATGAAGGGCCTGAACACTCAAGCCATCATCAACGGTGTATGCCTTGACCCTCGTATCGGCACACATTACAACAACCCAAGCTTTGGCTACGGTGGCTATTGCCTGCCCAAGGACACCAAGCAGCTACTTGCCAACTATGCCGATGTGCCGGAGAACCTGATACAAGCGATTGTAGAAAGCAACCGGACAAGGAAAGACTTCATTGCCGACCGTGTACTTCACATGGCAGGTTACTATGACTATTACAACCGTGGAGATTTCAGTCCCAACGAGGAGCACAAGTGTACTATCGGCGTTTACCGCCTGACAATGAAATCGAACAGCGATAACTTCCGCCAATCCTCCATACAAGGTGTGATGAAGCGGGTAAAGGCAAAAGGTGCAGAGGTGATTATCTATGAACCGACTTTGCAGGATGGCAGTACTTTTTTCGGTAGTAAAGTGGTGAACGACCTGAACGCATTTAAAGCACAGAGTCAGGCGATTATTGCCAACCGCTATGACGCTTGTTTAGATGATGTGAAAGAGAAAGTTTATACGCGGGACATTTGGGGGAGAGACTGAGAAAAATGAAATACTTTCAATAGTTTATCGGAAAGTAAGGAACATGTTCGCTTCAACAATCTAAGTTAATCATCAAAATTGTTTTTTTATTACTCGGTTTTGGGATTCATCAGTGTCTTTTCGCCAAAGGATATTTCCTATGCTGAGTGTTTTTTCTTTCAATATGCATACAATGAAATATAGTTTGTTTTTAGGATTGTCGTTTGTCTTTTTTAGCTGTCAAGATGAGTTAAATAATTTTTCTTTGGATGAAACTAACACTGCATCCATAAAAATGAGTGCGCCTAACTTTATATCAGCAGATAGCGTTTCTACACGGACAATTTTAACTCCAACAGATAATGGAACTGCATTTTCTTGGAAAGTTGGAGATGTTGTCGCTGTCTATTCTAGCTCAAAAGGCATGACGAATTTTTATATTGATAATGAATCGATATCAGAAGATGGGATATCTGCGGATTTTAATGGCTCAGGATTCAAATTGTTGGAAAATAGTACTTATTATGCCTTTTATCCTTATAGCTCTTCTATTCAATCCTTAGATAAAACAGCTATTCCTGTTAGCTATTTGGGGCAAAATATGAAGAGCAATGGAGATTTTTCCAGTTTAGGTGACTTTGACTATATGTATGCTAAAGGAATAACCAATAATAATGGAACGGTAGCTTTGTCTTTCCAACATTTGGGTTGTGTTGTCGAATACAAACTGAAAGTGCCTAAAAGCAGCCAGTATACTCAGGTTCGTTTTGAATTAAAAAGCAATGCTGAAAAAACGTTGTTGCATGATGGTGTGGTTAATATCACAGATGAGACACCTTATATTAGTCTGGTAAATGAAACAGTATCGGATTCTATAATGACGGTAAAGCTTAATGAATATGGTAATGGCATAAAAGTAGAGAAAGATTCACTGTTGACCGTATATATGATGATGCCTCCACAAGATTTATCTGAAGATGAGATAAATATACGCCTTGTGGACAGTGATGAAAATTGGTATACTGCGGCTGTAAAAGGTAAGAATATGCGTGCAGGCTATACTTATCATTACGACGTGAATGATAAAACAGGAGGTTTTACAGGCAGTGGCACAGGATTGCCTGATGATGAATTGACCACTAAATTGATTTCTACCTATACAGAATCCTCATCTATGAGTTATGAAGGAATGATTCTTGATGGTACTATTTTATATACTTCAGGAAACTTTGGTGTTCGTGCTATTGATTATAGCAATGAAAATGCTCCTACTTTAATTAAAGGTCAGTCGTTACAAAAACTGACAAATAATCGTACTGACATGTATGCTCGTTCTATCGCAATAAAAGATGATTATCTATATGTTCCCTTACGTCAATCTTCAGGAGGATCTACAGAGAATGAAATGCCTGAAACTCGGATGTTTTTCGAAAGCTATCAAGGAAGTTACAATGATTGGGCTGGAGCCAATGGTATTTCTTCGAATGATTATGTAAACGCTTTTTTTAAGTCATTGCATATAAGTAGCATAAACCTGAATCAAAATATCAAACAGGCTTATGTTTATAAGGCTGTTTATCAAAATGGCTATTATATAAATACTATTAATATACAAGCCGCTGACGGCTCTTCTACAGTTTTATTTCGTGAGACTTTTGCTACAGAAGAAGAGGCTTTAACAGCTTTGAAGTCTGAGTATAGGAACAACTATGGTGACTATTGCAAAGTAGATTGGTCAGCACTGCCGAAAAATGGGAATATTTTCCGTAACTTTGTTTTTTACACTTTAGCAGAATTTGATTCCTATCAACATTCGGGTTATGCAGAGATTAGCAGCGCAGAAGTTCCATGTCCCAATCGAGGTAATTACAGTCTTCGTATGGAAACTAATGGTAATTCTTCCACTAATGCGGCAAGACTAACTCATAATATACCATCTGTAACAGATGAAGGTTATCTGTCTTTTTGGAGCAGATTAGACCACGCGTCAAGTGATGTTGAGATTCCTTTAATATCTTTATCAGGTGATACAAAATTGTCTTTAGTATTTTCCTCAGCAAGTAACTCTGAATATAATATTGCTTTGAAAACTGCAAATAATATAGCAACAGGTAAGTCAGGGTTTAAGTTGGCAGAATGGTATAATTTCAAAATACAAATCTCAGAAGGAAATGTTAGGCTTTGGTATAGAGAGAAGGAAGCTTCGAATTGGTTTAGTGAAGTTGTTTTGACAAACTCGGGAACAATTACATTTAATGAATTGCAAACAGGAATAGTTACTTCTGGCAGTAACGCAATAATTTATTTTGATGATTATTACTATGACAAATCAAATATAGATGACGTTGCGTATGTAAATGGGAAATTGGCTATATTAAATAAAAACACACTTGAAGTTAGCAAAATATATAATCTTGATTTAAAGGCTATTGATGCTAAAATATATGAGAACAGGCTTGTTCTTACATGTTTTTACGGTTTTAACGTTTATGATATATCTGACCCGGAAAGTCCTAAACTAACCTATACTTATAGGACTGACAGCTATAAAGAATCACAGGATTGTGAGTTCTTTACTCGTAATGGAAGAGTTTATGTCTTAATTTGTAATTACATGTTAGGGTATACCATTGCTGATGTTACAGACGTTAATAATGTCGAAATTATGTACGTTAATGATTTTAGTAATCTAATATGCAATGGTGTGGATGTTTCAGGTAAAGCCTATAGTTTTGACGTGTCCATTGATTATCCTTATGCGTATTTGACCATTTCAACAAATAGGAATTATATAAATACTGAAAGCGATATAAGAGGAATTGTGACGATAGACTTATCTGATTTTAATAATCCCAGTCCACATTTTTCTTTAGTCCCATCGGATGATGTTACAACTGTAACAGGCGGGGATCCGAGGCCTACCCATATAGCAAAATCCAACGATTATCTCATTATCAACAATGCGGATAAGGGATTGTTAGTCTTTTTGATTGGGAATAATGGATGGCCTGTTTATACAGGGGCTGTGACGGTATCTGGTAAGCCATGCATTAACAATATATATGTTCCATATGATGGAATCATGTTTGTAAATGATAATAATCATGGAGGCTCTGCACGAAATATATATCTATTTAAAGGTTTCTAAACAATCAATTTGTCAGACTTTTATATGTGATGATATCTATGTCTAATGAGGTTAATAGAGGGAAACGCATTGTAAAAAACACACTTCTTTTGTACATAAGAATGATTCTCCTTATGCTTATCAGTTTATACACATCACGTGTTATATTGAATGCATTAGGAGTAGTTGATTATGGAATCTATAATGTCGTTGGTGGAGTTGTGACAATGTTTTCAATGATTAGCGGTTCTTTGTCTACGGCGATTAGCCGCTTCTTAACTTTTGCCATTGGGAAGAATGATAATGATAGTTTAAACAATATATTTTCAACATCGGTAAACATTCAATTTGTATTGTCTTTCATCATTCTTCTCATAGCAGAAACATTGGGACTTTGGTTTCTTCATGCTAAAATGGTAATTCCAGAGTCAAGAATGATTGCAGCATTTTGGGTATACCAGTTTTCATTGATGGCTTTTATTATTAATCTTATCAGCATCCCTTATAATGCTGTCATTATAGCTCATGAGCGTATGTCTGCTTTTGCCTATATTAGCATATTGGAAGCTGTTGGAAAATTGGCGATTTCCATGTGTATTGTTATAAGCCCCATTGACAAACTTATTTTTTATGCTTTTTTGGTAGTAATTTTAGGATTGATTATAAGGATTACGTACGGTGTATATTGCAAAAGAAATTTCAAGGAAGCTGAATATCATCTAATTATAGACAAGTCCTTGCTGAAGAAAATGTTTGGATTTGCTGGTTGGAACTTTTTAGGCTCCTCTTCTATGATACTTAGAGAATATGGCGGAAACATCATTATTAATCTCTTCTGTGGACCTGCCGTCAACGCTTCGCGAGCAATAGCCACAAAAGTCAATTCAACAGTGCAAGGCTTTATCACTAATTTCACAATGGCTATTAATCCACAAATAACGAAATCATACGCCAGTGGAGATTATGATTATATGCTCAATTTGATTTTTAAAGGAAGCCGTTTTTCCTTTTATATGATGTTATTTTTGTCATTACCTATCATATTAAATGCAGATTATGTGTTATCTTTATGGCTGGGCATAGTTCCTGAATATGCAATAACATTTGTGTGTCTGATTTTGGTGTTAGCTATGGTTGATATCTTGTCAAATAGCTTAATAACAACAATTCTTGCTACAGGAAAAGTCCGAACCTATCAGATTGTAGTAAGCAGTATACAATTCCTAAATATTCCAATAAGTTATGTATTTCTTTGGTTAGGATACTCTCCGGCATCAGTTATTATCGTAGCCATTGTACTTAGCAATATTGCTTTATTTGTACGTCTTTATATGATAAGTAAATATATTCCGATAAGAATTATAGCAACCCATATTCCTTTTATTAAAAGCGTTTACATTAATGTCATTGTTGTCGCACTATTGTCCTCTATATTTCCATGTTTATTAAAGCTATATACAAACAATGGTTTTACGGGGTTCGTATTTACTTCTCTTTGTTCTATGTGTTGTACCATATTTATGGTATTTTTTGTAGGATGCACGAAAACAGAACGCGATTTTCTAAGAAAAAAGATTGTCGTTGTAATAAAAACTAAATTGACAAAATGATTAATCACCACGAACTTAATATTCCTAAAGCACCTTTAGTGATGTCTCAAAGCAGAAAAATTTTATATTTTCTGATATTGCTTTTGTTCCTTCTATCTATGAACATTTGGATAGGTTGGGAAGGACGTGGATATAAGCTGCAGCTAATTATCGGTGTAATGGCACTGTTAGCTATATGGAAAGGACATATTAAATTTTCATACGCGAAGATAAATATTCTTACTTTTTCCTTAGTCGTTATTGGACATTTTTTCTATGGATACCAGCTTTCTGTTTTTGCTGTATTCTTTTTTCTACCCTATTTTATTATAATATGCTTGAATGATAGAGATAAAGTATATTTATTGGAATATATCACAAAATGGTATGGGTATCTCATGATACCAAGCTTGATTGTTTATGCATTAGTATCGACAGTTGGATTGCCTCATTTGGGATACCAACAGGCAAGTGATACCTCATGGGCGTTAGATAGTGGATACGGTGTTTGCAAGAATTACATATTTTATATGCAAAGTACATTTGGAGATTACGTAGAGCGCTTCAATGGTCCCTTTCTTGAACCTGGACATTTAGGCATGATTTCCGCATTGTTGATTTTTGTCAATCAATTTGATTTTAGCAGAAAAGGGATGTGGTTCATTTTGACGGGTTTAATCTTTTCTCTTTCCTTGGCAGGATATATATTACTTGTTTTAGGCTTTATAATTTACATGTTTTATCGGGGAAAAATAGGAGGAAAATATCTGCTGTTAATCTTGTTGCTATTTTTAGTGATTTATAGTTTTGGCATGTACTACAATGGCGGAGACAACATTGTATATGAAAAAATCCTTTCACGTTTGGAATATGATAAGGATAAGGGGATTACTGGAAACAATCGTGTCTTTGGATTGATAGAAGTATATTATGCAGCTTTGTGGAACGACACAGACACAATGTTATGGGGATATCCTAAAGAAACAATGCAATGGTTATTCGAAAGTGGTTCACGTGGTGCAGGCTATATGCTATCAATATGTAGTTATGGATTAATTGGTACGATTGTATCAGTATTGTTTTATTTTGTTTATGTCTTGATGAGTAAAGATAAAAAATTTGCTTTTTGCTGCCTTTTGTTCATAGTCTTAATATATTTACAAAGAAGCTATCCTTTTTGGTTCTCATGGATAATTTGTTTTATCTATGGAATAACTTCAAACTATTATACAAGTAAAATGCGATATAATAAATGAAAATAGGAATTCTCACTTACCATCGTAGCCATAATTATGGTGCTCTCTTGCAAGCGATTGCCACACGTATTGTTTTAAAAAAAATGGGGCATGATGCATATTATATTGATTACTGGCCTGATTATCACAGACGCATGTATGCAATGTTCAATTCCAATATGCTAAATATAAAGCATATAAAATCTTCATTGGGTTACTTGAAAGACCTTATATTGACATATAAGAATAAATCTAAGCGAAGGGAAATTATGCTGGATTTTATACATACATATATAGAGCCATATTGTCTGCCTTTTAGTGACAGTTTTGACGCTGTAATATATGGAAGCGATCAAATCTGGCGCAAACAGCCAGAACTGAATGATTATAATCCAATTTATTTTGGAGATAATCAAATCAAGACTAATAAACATATTGCTTATGCCGCAAGTATGGATGTTTTTCCTTCAACAATAAATGACCAAAGCAAATTAATACATTTGGTTTCTCACTTAGATAGCATTTCTGTCCGTGAAGAAAGTTTGGCGCATGAGCTTCGTTCTTTAGGTATTTCAAGCGTTTGTAGTTGTTTAGACCCTACATTATTGTTAACTTTCAATGAATGGAATTCTCTATTTCCCAGCTGCCATGCGCCTCAAGAAAGATATGCATTATTCTATGATTTGCAACAAAATGCATTTTCCAAGGACGAAATCAATTCTTATGTCTTGAAAAATAATCTAAAATTAAAATGCATCTATGGACATGCTTTAAGTAAGGAAACTGATTCTGACATAAGTATTTTGTCGGCTGATGGCTTTGTTGAACTCATTCGTAACGCAGAGATTGTTTTTACTTCTTCTTTTCACGGCCTTGCATTTGCTTTGATATATAGAAAGCCTTTTTGGGCATCATTTGAGAAAAATTCAGCCCGTGCCATTTCTTTACTAAAAGATTTAAACCTTACGGATTGCCTGTTGTCTTGCAAATCCCCAATACCATCTCAAAGAGTAATCGATTATGGCTTGGTATACGAAAAGCTTGGGAAGCTAAAGGCCAATAGTTTACAGTATCTGCGAAATGAATTGGAGTCATAATGTTTATAAATATTCTGCATAATTGTTCCTAAATATAGAATAACATGTATAACATTACTTGTAATACAGATGATAATTACGCTCAGCACTGCAATGCAATGCTGTGCTCTTTGTTTGAAAATAACAAAGATGAAGAAATAACTGTTCATGTACTTTGTGGTAATCTGTCCGAAACCAATAGGCAATTAATTAAAGATTTATCTGTAAGATATCAGCAGCAGGTTCTATTTCATGCCGTTGACGAAAGTGTTTTGGATGGTGTACAATTTAGGTCTAAACGTCCTTTGACCAAAGCTGCTTATTATCGTCTATTACTTTCTTCTATATTGAGGGATGTTGATAAGGTGTTATACTTGGATTGCGACATGATAGTATTAGGCAAGATAAAAGAATTGTTTGATATAGAACTTGACAACTATGCATTGGCGGCAGTTCTTGACCCGATGCCTTATAATAATCAACATCAAATGCAATTGCATCTTTCCACGGAGACTCATACATTTTGTTCAGGCATTATGCTGGTTAACTTAGAATATTGGCGAAAAAACAACATTGAATCTCAATTGTTAGAGTTTGCAAAAAGGAAAAGAGAACCTGTTTACTTACATGATCAGGATGTATTAAATTACGTTTTAAAGGATCATTGGTTTATGCTTCCTCCCAAGTGGAATCATAATCCAGTAGGCATACAATACTCTCCTCTATTCAGGTCATATCATTTTGCAGATTCAGCATTTTGCCCTGCTGTAATCCATTATTGTTCTGAGATTTTTAAACCCTGGTATAAAGCTCCATGCCCAGGAAGTAAATACTACAAACGTTATCTGAAATTGTCTAATTACCCTGCTCCTCGATATGTTACTTTGCCTGTGAGAAGGCATTTGTATTGTTATTACAAATACATTCATAGAATGGCTATGAAATATAAGCCTTTGATGCCAAGAATCATTGTGTTGTTAATAGAAGATATGTTCAATCTCCTCCGATTAATATGGTATATGTGCATTGCGTTGTCAGGCAAAAAGGAAAGATTCGTAAGACTGATGAGCAACTTCTTTATAGGAAACAGAATTAATTTTTAGAGATGAAAAAAATATTGCGCCAAAAATTCGAATTTCAATCAATTAGCCAATTCAGGAATATTCTTATGGGTATTGCAATAACCGAAGTTTTATTCGCACACTTGTTTAATTGGCTTCATTTTCCTTCTGCTTTCGTCATATTATCATCGAAGATGGTTTTCACCCAAGGATTTCTTCTATTAAGTGGAATCGGTTTATATTATTCATATGTTAAAAAATCAGACACTGTTGGTTTTTATTGTAGAAGGATAAAGAGAATGTGGTTGCCTTATATGCTGATGGCACTTCCTTTTGTGCTCATTTTCATGTTCTTGAGAGATGATATTACTATAATCAAAGCTATAGGATGGATTACTTCTATCGGATATTTTTTCCCAGGTGAGGCACAATATTGCAATATGTGGTATATTGCGGTTTCATTACTATGTTATGCGTTATTTCCATTGATGTTTCATTTCATTTTTTTTTCTAAAAATGGGATATGGTTTCGGTATGCATTATTAATTATAGTATCGATATCAATAACAATTGCAGTCTATTTATATATGCCAACTTATTATCATTTAGTGAGTATAGGGTTGCCCAAACAAACAATGTTTATTGTGGGGATTGGAATTGGATATTTATGTTATAGAAAAATGAAAGTAAATTTGATGGTCTTGATAGTGACAACTCTTTCATTATATCTTTTGTTTTATTCATTAAGGCACAGTAACGTGCTTTATGCGCAATATGCAAGCATGACAGAAAAATTATTTACTATTCCTATTATATGCCTTGTGCTATTTAAAATTAAACCTTATGTCTCATATTTATTTAATTGTCTACAGTGGATGGGGAAATACACATTGGAAATATACGTGTTGCATTTAATGATTAAGCATTTACTTTTTTTACTTGATGTAAATGGAATCTTAATGATTTTTGTATCAATAATTTCAAGCATTATATTGGCTCCATACGTTAATCGAATAACTAACAATCTCACCACTCGGACAATGCAACTCTTAGGTATGCGTATATAAATATAGAATTGATTTACAACAATTTTTTAAGCATTAATCATGAAAAAATTGATAAAGAGCACTTTCTTATTGGTGGGATTTGTCCCATGCTTATTTCACATCGTATTATACATGTTAACAAATGCAAATGGGGGGGGGTAAGTTGAAAGATGATTTACTGCATTATAAAAAGAGAAAAGGATTGAATGGAAATAATCTTTTCTGTTTGGTTTATCTCTTGCTCAAATTCAAAGAATTCAGGAATATCTTTTACTGGAGAGTCGGTATGTGGTCTAAATACATTTTATTTTGGTTGCCGGAACTGAACACGCTTCGCATTTGGACAAAATCTTGTAATTGTGATGGAGGATTATACATAGGACATGGATGGGGAACTGTCATTAATGCAAAAAAAATTGGAAGAAATTGCCTTGTAGGTCAAAATGTCACAATAGGCAGTCGAAATAGAAAAGAGCCTGTATTAGAAGACAATGTCCATGTTTGGGCTCATGCTGTAGTTTTGGGTGATATAACCATTGGACGCAATTCCGAGATAGGAGCTGGTGCTATTGTAGTTAAATCAGTGCCCAATGATTGTGTAGTAGTTCCTGAAAAATCTTCCATCATAAAAAGGAGTGGGAAGAGATGTCATATAAGGCTATAAGATGTCTTATTGGGAAACTTAAGTCAGGTAGAAGAATCATTCAATTTAAAGAACACGAAAGTATGGTAAAGAAAATCGTTTGGTTTACAGCGAGCTATTTCATTGATGTAGACCACCAGTTAGTTCCTTATATACGAGAGAAATACCACCTCAATATTTTTTGGACTATTCTCCAAATGCCTTCAAGCGCAAAGGTGCCTCCACATTCAGATTATGAGATTCTAAATCTGCATTATAGGAATAAAGATCCAAGAACCTATGTAGAGGTTAGTAATTATCTAAAGAAAATCAACTTACAAGATTACGACCTTATTTATAGTGATGCACTTGGACTTATGTATTATACGGCATTACTTTATTATGCAAAGGATAAACCTGTAATTCATGCTGCTCATAACGTTAATCCCTATCCCGTGTGGCCTATGTCTTTAAAGGTGGAGGTGAAATACATTTTCCACCGTTGCAATTATTTTCAAATGTTTTCCATGCATACGGCTCATTGGTTTCATATGCATTATCCTCATAAATCCTTCTTTTATGCTCCAATGGCGATAAAAGACTTTGGTGAAGTGAGGACTGATCATTTTCATTTTGACCCCTCAAAAACGAACCTATTATTTTTTGGGAATATAGTAGCCAATAAACGTTTGGATTTACTGATTCAAGCTGTGCAATCGTTACCTGAAAAAGCTGCTTCAAAAATACACTTGCACATATGTGGTAAATGTGTGGAAAAAGATTTCTATCGTGAAATGATAGGAAACACATCTAACATCACAGCTGAGTTCAGGCGAATAGACGATGAGGAAATCCCTGAATTATTTACCAAAAGCGACTATTTGGTTTTGCCTTATGAAGATGTGGCACAAAGCGGTCCGCACATGATCGCTTACAATTATAATTTACCCGTTATAGCAAGTGACATTGATGGTTTTAAGGAGAGAGTCGTTGACGGAGAAAATGGATTTTTATTTAAACGTAACAATCTCGAAAGTCTTATAGAAACAATTGTGAAGGTAGTAAAATTGAATGGTGATAAATATCTTGCATTGAAAGAAAGGCTTAGAGATTATACAGAAACCAACTATTCCGTAAAAAGTGTTGCAGAAAAATATATTGATTATTTTAATGCTATATCATAATTGATTTTCTATGGAAAATATTCTTATTTTGGGAGGAACTGGCGCTATGGGGAAGTTTTTGGTCAAAAGGTTATCGGCTTCCTATCATGTATGCGTTACAAGCAGAAAAGTACATAAGTCCACAGACAACGTTACATATTATCAAGGGGACGCCCATAACGATAACTTTTTAAAATCAATACTTAAAAACGAGAAATGGCTTGCCATAATAGATTTTATGCATTATGGAACAGAGGAATTTAAGAAGAGATATCAATTATTGTTAGCCAATACTGCTCAATATGTGTTTTTAAGTTCTTCCAGAGTATATGCAGCAAGTGAAACACCTTTAACGGAAGAGTCTCTCCGCTTAGTGGATAAAGTCGCCGATAAAGATTTTATCAGGTCAGATGACTACGCTTTGGCTAAGGCAAGACAGGAAGACTTGTTGAAAATCAGTGGAAAAGATAATTGGACATGTATTCGCCCCTATATGACTTATGATAGTTACAGAATGGATTTGGGATTCTTTCCAAAGGAATTGTGGCTGTATAGAGTTCTTCATGGGAAAAGTGTATTGTTTCCTTTGGATGTGGCATCCAAGAAGACAACGTACACTTTTGGAGATGATGTAGCTTTCTGCATATCATGTTTGATTGGGAATCCGGAGGCGAAAGGAAATGTGTACCAAATCATGCAATCCAAACAACATAGTTGGAACGAAATAATAGAAATATATAAAAAGGCTTTAGCAACAAAAGGCTTTTCCATGAACATAAAATATGTGAGATCAATGCCGCTAAAGGAACCTATTTATATTTACGATCGGATATATAATCGCATATTTGACAATTCCAAAATCAATAATATTACAGGAGGAATGGAATACAAAGATGTTATGGAAGGTATTCCTAAATGTGTTGATGAATTTTTGTCAAACATTTCTTTTAAAGATATTGATTGGAAACTTCAAGCATATTGGGACAAGATATTGAAAGAAAATACAAGTTTAACTGAAATACCAGGCTTGAAACATAAGCTGGAATATCTGTCTTTCCGCTATATCGTATCGTATGTGGTTTCAAAAAAGGCATTGCATTTTTTGAAAAAGGTAATAAAATCATAATATTATTTTTTAGAACATCATGAATAGCAAATATTATACAGCAGAAAGAAATATCCAAATAGTGATATATCTCTTAAAGGCTCACGGCATAAAACGTGTGATAGCCTCTCCAGGTGCAACAGATGTGTCTTTAGTAGCAAGCATCCAGAATGACCCTTATTTTGAGATGTATTCTTGCGTGGATGAGCGGTCAGCTGCTTATATGGCATGTGGAATGGTGGCCGAAATGAAGGAGCCTGTTGTAATAACATGTACTGGTGCAACATCTTCACGCAATTATATGCCGGGGCTAACAGAAGCTTATTACAGACAACTGCCTATATTAGCCATTACATGCTGTAGAAGCAATGTAAACGTGGGACATTATGTGGATCAGGTGACAGATAGAAGCAATCTTCCAAACGACATCGCGTTGGAGAGTGTGTATGCTCAAACTATACATTCTCCAGAAGACGAATGGGATGTAATGGTAAAAGTAAACAAAGCTATATTGGGGCTAAAATCTAACGGTGGAGGTCCTTGTCACATCAACTTAGCAACTGTTTATGACAAAGACTTTTCCGTAAAGGAAATCGCCCCTATACGAGTGATTCAACGTTACATGTTACAAGATGTCATGCCTTCTATTCCACAAGGAAAGGTAGGGATTTTTGTTGGGGCACATGATAAGATGGATGTTGGTTTGTTGGATGCTATAGATACATTTTGTAGTATTTACAATGGAGCGGTATTTTGTGATCAAACAAGCAATTATAAAGGAGCATACCGTGTGTTGTTTCCACTAATAACTGAACAATGCAGTGTTTCACAGGGTGAAACTGGTTTAGATTTAATTATTCATATAGGACATGTTTCCAATTGCGTTTTGAAAGCCAAAGAAATGTGGAGAGTTAATCCTGATGGCATAATAAGAGATACATTTAGAAAGACTACCAAAGTTTTCCAGATGACAGAATTAGAGTTTTTCTCTGCATACATCCATGGGAAAAAAACTCAATCTAATACAACTTATGCTGAATGGAAAGGCAAATATGAGTCTTTATTGAATGCGATGCCAGAACTCCCGTTCTCAAATATGTGGATAGCTCAAAAATTATCTAAAGAAATTCCTGAAAAAGCGGTCATACACATGGGTATTCGTAACAGTATTCGCTCTTGGAATTATTTTGAAGTGCCGGATTCTGTATTGGGCTATTGCAATACGGGAGGCTTTGGCATAGATGGAGGTGTTTCTTCTATGATTGGAGCGTCTTTAGTTCAACCCAAGAAATTATTCTTTGGTTTTTTCGGAGACTTGTTGTTTTTCTACGACATGAATAGCATTGGTAATAGGGACATTAAAGGCAATGTCAGGATTCTTGTAGTGAATAACGGTCTTGGCCAAGAGTTTAAAAACTATAGTTGTTATAGTTCTATGTTTGGTGATGATACAGATAAGTTTATAGCAGCGAAAGGACATTTTGGAAACCAATCTAAAACATTAGTAAGATCCTATGCAGAGAATCTGGGATTTGAATATTTAACAGCATCCAATAAGGATGAGTTTGAAGCGGTCTACAAAAGGTTTTTGGTAACTGAAAATACGGGCAAGCCAATGTTTTTTGAGGTATTTACCAACACAAAGGAGGAAAGTGAAGCCTTTGAAATGATAACAACACTCACAAAAACATCCAAAATTATGCGTCAGGGAATGAAGCTGGCAGAAGCACCAGCTATGTCAGGTATCAAGAAAATAATCAAAAGCCATTTATAATCCTGTCAATATGAAAATTCTCGTTATTACCTTCTCCCGTGGCTTGAATCCAGGCACCTTTATGCAAGCATACGGAGTGCGAACTGGGCTTTTTAAAATCTTTCCTGATGCGGAAATCAATTACCTTAGTTTTCCTGATTTTAAATGGGATAAAGGGAAACGTGGAAAGAAAGATTTTATTGGACATGTCCTGCTTCAAAAGGCGTTTGCGACTTATCGTCTGTTGAAATACAGGAAATTAGAGAAAAAGGTGTTTGCCTATACACCAACGATAGATTTGTTTGATTATGATGTGAACGAAGCTAAAGCTATCTTGCAGAATTATGATTTAGTGGTGGTAGGGAGTGATACAATATTAGAAAAAGTAACAGGCAATAGTCAGCAATTAGGCCTGAACTGGGGTTCAAGCGAACTGTGCAAGGCTCCGCATCTCTTTTTTGCTGCCAGTGCATCACCTGCCAATTTTTCGGATGACAAACAATTGCTGGAAAGACTGAAAGGTATTGCTGAAAGATTCATTTATATCGGATTAAGAGACGGGTTGACATTGGATTTATTCAATAATAAAATGAAAGTGAATGTTCCGGTCTACAAACAACCTGATCCTTCTTATTATTTGGATATAAACGAATTTCAATTACCCGAATTTTATGTCCGCAAGCTGAAAGGAAAGAAAATAGCCTTTTATAATTTCAGTCCCAATTTCCCTTACCGTAAAGAACTGGCTGATTTAATAAGAAGAAAAGGTTATGCAGTTGCATCGTCTGTTTACAATCCATATGCCGATATTCGAATAGACACAATTGGGCCGAAAGAATGGGCGGGTATATTCAGGTATTGCGACATCATCATAACGGAACGTTTTCATGACTCTTTGTTTGCATTGCGTAATTGTAAACCTGTAATCGCTATTGATTGGGAGAAAGACCGATTCTCGTCTACAGGAGATTCTAAGACATATAGAATTTTGAAAGATTATAATCAGCAGAACTATCATTTTATCTTGGAGGATAAGAATCAACTCGCTTCTATTATAGATAAAATACCTCAACTAATGTCGGATTTTGATACGGCACGTATTATTCGGAAAAATGAAGAATATGTAACACTGGCGATGAACCTATTAAAGGTCATCAAACAGAATTATGATGAGTTTTTGAGACTGCATTAATATTTCATTTTTGAATATTATGAATATCTATTTTTTTATCCAAGACATATCCTTAACAGGCGGAACAGAAAGGGTGACTGTCAATTTATCCAATTTGTTTGTCAGTAAGGGACATAAAGTAACTATTATTTCTTTCAACAGAGGGAAAGAAAAGGTTACTTACCAGCCTGTGACAGAAGTCGGAATCGTTTATTTATCGAATGAACCCTATCCTATAGATAGCGGATATATAGCTCGATTACGTTCTTTTTATCATAGCATAAAGGCATTAAAACATTTTTTTAGGTCACAAATAAACAAGAATGAAGAGAATGTCTTTATCAGTCAGAATTTTTTTGCCAATACTTTGTTATGGTTGGCAGGAGAATCTAAAGATGTATTAGGATGTGAACATTTCAAGTATGACTTGTATCCGAAACCAGTCAGGGCTTTAAGATGCTTTGTTTATTCTTTCTTTAAAAAGATAATCGTATTGACAGATAAAGACCAGACGAAATTCTGCAAACATCTTTCGCAAAATAAGGTAGTTACTATCCCTAATATGGCAATCGCTAAAGAAGATTTTAAACTGGATTTAACTAGTAAAACCATCATTGCTGTAGGACGTCTGCATCCTCAAAAAGGATTTGATATACTGATATCTGCAGCAAAAGACGTGTTTGATAAGTATCCGGATTGGCATTTGAACATATTCGGAGAAGGAGAATTGAAAGATGCATTACAGTCGCAGATTCAAACTCTCGGCCTGCAAAGGAACATATTTTTAAAGGGATATACGGATAATATAAATGGGGAGTTTGCAAAGAGTGCCTTTTTTGTATTATCGTCCAGATATGAAGGTTTCCCCATGGTTTTAGTGGAAGCGATGAGTTTGGGAATGCCTTCTGTAGCATTTGATTGTCCAGAAGGTCCCGCACAATTGTTGGCAGAAGGAGGCGGCATTTTAGTTGAAAAAGAAAATATTTCCAAATTGTCTGAAGCCATGGTTTATATGATAGAACATCCTGATTTCAGACAAAAGTGCTCTAAACATAGAGAGTTCATAAAAGAGCATTTATCTCCGAAAGTTATCTATGAAAAATGGAGATATGTTTTTGAATTTAAATGAAAAATGCTATGAATAATGATAGTCAAGTTATTGTATCTAAAAAAGAACGTTTACATTGGTTGGATTATTCCAAAACCATAGGGATGTACTTAGTCGTATTAGGGCATGTTAAAGACAACACGCTGTTATTAAAGGGAATTATTTACTCATTCCACATGCCTCTTTTCTTCTTCCTATCAGGCTTTTTACATAAATTAAGAATTGGGGGGGGTAAGTTTTGTGTTTCACTTGTAAAACAATTAGTGATTCCATTCTTCATCTTCAATGGGTTGACTTTGCTGACGAAAATTAAGGATATACAGACAAATGGATTGATAGTAACGGTATATGACTTTTTAAAAGATTTTTTCGAAAGCACATTCTTAGGGGACCTTCCTGTTGGTCCGACTTGGTTTATCTTAAGCCTGATATGGATGAAAATCATTATGTTCTTACTCTTGAAAATCAGAGAAGATTTCTTGTCTTTACTTATTATAGAAATAATATGGATTACAGCACTGACATTGTATTACACATTGGACTTTCCGCAAATACCTAATTATTTTCATTTGGGCAGTTCGTTGCTTGGTTTTCCTTTTTACCTTGCTGGATTTCTGCTAAAATTAAAGTACAAAGAGACAATAGCTTGGATAAAACGCAAACGTTGGACAATCGGTCTGATCTTTGTATTTTATATAATCGGTTTTCTTTTCAATGGCTTTGCTTCATTAGAAGGCTGTAAAGTAGGGAATTATATTCTATTAATGTATCTCACCGGACTGTGTGGAACTCTATTGACAATCGTCTCAACCCATTTATTGAAACGTCCGAACAAGTGGGTTTATGTGCTTAGTTGCGGTATGATTGTTATATTGTGTACACACGGTTTCATACTGAATATGACTATTAATAAGTTCCCGATTTTTGAACTTTATTCTTGGGCTTGGTACATTTATGCCGTTATAAGTTGTATCATAATTATGATAATAGAAATTCCTATCATTCTATTTTGTTCACGCTATTTTAAGTGGGCAATGGGTGGAAGGAAGATATTTTAATTGAAAGTATTCATCATGCGAATCAATTATCTAAACAGTTTACGTTTATTGGCAACTCTAAGTGTTGTCTTTTTACATACCAGTGCCAGATTACTTGATGCGAGAGAAATCACAAATCTTGATACTCAATTTGGGTTATCATGTTATAAATATACCATGCAATTCGGTGTCCCTGTCTTTATCATGATTTCGGGCGCCTTTCTTAAACCCATCTAAAGAAGTTGGTTTTGGCTTGTTTGGGCGTAAATATGTGAAAAGAATCGTTTCGGCATTGGTAATATTTGGCTTGCCTATGTGCCTAATTGAAACATATTTTAGCAAACAGGGAGGGGGGGGAAATTAATAGTATTATACATTTCGCAACAGGACATTCGTGGGCACACATGTGGTATCTGTATATGTTAATAGGGCTTTATCTGATTACACCTGTTATCAAGCCGTTTGTAGTGAAAGCTTCGAATAAGGATTGGCTGGCTGCTTTAGGACTGTTTGTTTGTCCTGTCATCATTATTCCCGACTTTGAATGCCGCGGGAGTTGGATTGACAGGGTATATGATTTTTTCCACTCCTTATTTGTTTATCTATTTGTTGGGATATTGGTTGTGTTGGAAAATTCCACAAAAGATTTATGGGAACAAAATGCTTCTGATTGTAATCATTATCCTATGTATTGGGATTATTATCACGAAATGTTATTATAGACTTGACGTTTACGGTTACGCTACTCCTGTCGTAATCTGTTTGGCTTCAGCCTTGTTCCTTTTATTTAAGTCATTGAATATGAATTGGAACATAGCTAACAAACTGGCACCCTATTGTCTTGGCATTTATCTGATGCATCCTGTATTCATCAATTTCGTTTATAAGTTTTTGAATATAAATTTAAGATGGTTGTACCCATCTTAAATTTCATAGGTTTCTTCCTGCTGTTCACACTCTGATTCATCAGACTGCATGTATATTCCGATGAAAATCCCGTTTATGAAGGAGCATGTGTTGTAGATAAATTAAAATAAGTTTTGTCTTCATCAGCGGATAAAGACAAAAAACA
>ERZ791574.823-NODE-823-length-20017-cov-74.320759_pt1 | contig 20017 bp, 18 predicted proteins | sample MGYA00433098_ERZ791574 | MGnify/ENA primary metagenome ERZ791574 (study PRJEB30046, sample SAMN00791933) | human gut metagenome | study: EMG produced TPA metagenomics assembly of the A metagenome-wide association study of gut microbiota in type 2... | reverse complement strand
GACGGTTCGTTTGTCCTCCCTATCAATCCGCATGTCGACTATCTGGTGATGGCATCCTGCAAAGGCTACCTCAACCACAAGGAAGAACTTCGGGTTGATTCGGCTAAAGAGAGTAAGGAATACGTGCTCCAGTTCCCGCTGGCTTCCATCACAGCCCCTGTACTCATCGACAACATCTTCTACGATTTCGACAAGGCAACCCTTACCGAAGCCAGTACGACAGCCCTCGACCAGCTGGTAACGCTGCTGAAAGAGAACCCGCACGTTACCATCGAACTCAGCGCCCATTGCGACTACAAGGGAAACAGCGAATACAACAAGCATCTGTCTCAGCGCCGCGCCCAATCGGTAGTAGACTATCTGATAAAACACGGCATAGAGAAAGAGCGCCTCACCCCTGTGGGCTACGGCAAGGAGAAGCCGAAGAATGTGCGCAAGAAACTCACCGAGAAGTATCCTTGGCTCAAGGAAGGCGATGTGCTCAGCGAAGAATTTATCCTGAAGCAGAGCAAGGAGCATCAGGAAATCTGCAACCAGCTGAACCGCCGAACCGAGTTCAAAGTGCTCCGCACTACCTATAAATTGTTTTAGAAACCGATATCATAAGCATAGGTGCTCTACTGAAAAAGTAGCAGCACCTATTTGCTTTTCTATATTCAGCAATATTAAATCTTCGTTCAAAGCTTTTGAATGTCCGTTCAAAGTCATTGAATGTCCGTTCAAAGACACTGAACGGACATTCAAAAGCTTTGAACGGAGATTTCAAGAGCATAAAGATGATATTTATAGTAATAAAAACTCTTTCTATTAGCACTAAAAACTATTCTGCTAATAGAAAGAGTTGATCATTCATACAATTGATATCAGGGAAGAAGCCTACTGACGTGCATCAGCCAGTTCATTATATCCCCAAACCATGATGAGGACAACGATGCCAGCCAGCACCATCAGGAGATTCTGAGAGTGGGCGATGGAATCTGCCACATGCGTAAGAGCACGCGAACCGGAGAGGAGGAAATCTATCTTCATAGAGAAAAGCCATCCCTGAATCTGTTCCCATCCCTGACAGACTACTGCTATGATGATGCCTGCTGCCACACAGGCTGCCGTCCATAAATGTTCCAGGCGCTGGCGCTTAACCAGCGACATCGCAGTATCAGTTTCGGGTAAAACCGGCAATGCCTGCATCACCCTGTCGGAGAATCCGTCATCAGGAATCTCTGACATCTGGCAATCGGCAAAGAACATCTGCAAGAGTTCTTCATCCTGAGGGTTCAACGGTTCCCCTTTCATGCTCTCCAACTTCTTATCATTTATCTTATCGGTCATAACCATTCTGTTTTAAGTAACTTGCAAGTTTCTGTTTTCCACGAGAGAGATGCGACTTGATGGTGCCTTGCACCATTCCCGTCACCTCTGCAATCTTATCTATAGAGAGTCCATCCATCAGCTGCAGCGTGATGCATGTACGTTCATTTTCATTCAATATCTGTAATGCCTTGAGCAAATCCATCTTCAATCCGGCATGAGCGCCCTGTGCATTCTTACTGGAAACGGCAGGCGTATCGATGTCCTGAGTCTCCTTATGGCTGCGGGTATAATCATACCATACATTATAGGCGATGCGGTAGAGCCAGGTGGAGAAAGAGGCTGTACCCCTGAAACTAGACAGATGGGTATAAGCCTTTACAAAGGTATCCTGAGCCAAGTCGTCACTCAGCTGCGCATCTCCCAGCGTCTGCCGTAGGAAGAACCCACGAATGGGTGACTGATACTTCCTGACCAGCAGGTCGAACGACTTGCGGTCATGAAGCATCACCACCTTCGTGACGAGAGAGATATCGGATAACTTTTCCACCTTATATATATATTAACTAATAATTGTTGTTCTTTTCCTTGTGACTTCCCCTCCTATTGAGAAGCCATGATATGACGAATGTCGGCTGCTAGACCGGAGTACCATTATAGCCCGTGCCCTGGTCGCCGTGACGGTTCTTCCACCAGTCCTTGATGGCTGGAAGCGAACCGATAACGGTCTGACCGATGCCATAGAAGAAGACCAGGGCTCCGATGCCAGCCAGGAAATCAACATCCCACCAGGCAAACATGGCGCACAAGCCGGCTCCCAGGAAGGCATTTCTCAATCCTCGCTTCACCAGATATTCATCGCTCTGCTTGTCTATCGGCCGGTCGCTTTCCGGAACATTGATGCCCTTCTCCATCGCCATCTCTGCCAGTTTCATCCGGTCGTTGTGGCGGCGAATCAGATATCTGATAACCAGAAATACGATGATCAGCGGAGCAAAGACAAACAGCAGACCGAAGATGATACAGAAGATGATCATAACAGCCAGCGCTCCGCCACCAAATACCGAACCGATGAAATCGAACGGATCATCATAGTTGTCTAAACTGTATCTAGAATGAACAGACCTATTATCATTCTCATCATAATCATCATAGTTGGCCGAATCGGTACTGGTGGTATCAGAATAAGCCTCCAATGCCTCGTCGTCTTTATCTTTCGAAGCAGATGGCTGTGCGGCAGATGCAGGGGCAGCCTTTGAATCTACCTGTTGGGTAGTTGGATGATAACGATGTTTTGGAGCAGAAGACGCCAAAGACACTTGGGTGGCTCCGATGCTCATAACGAGCGCTAATGCCAATATTGCTTTCTTCATATCATTATTTTTTTATTGTTTTTACCTTGTTATTTCATAAATTTCTGCTTCTTAGACGCATCTCTTCGCGATTTAGTTGCAAAGAAACGAAATTTTTCTTATTTTTGCAAACAAATTAAAGAAAAAGAGACAGAATGAAGACATTACCTGAAGATTTCAGAACATATACGCAGGCGCTGATGGGCGAAAAGCTGTATCAGCGTCTGGAGCATGCTATCCTCGAAGAGGAGGCACCAACCAGTATCCGCATCAATCCTTTTAAATGCAAGGATGCTGATGGCGAACCGGTTCCCTGGTGTCCGGAAACCGGACGTTATCTCTCTACGCGTCCCGGATTCACCTTCGATCCGCTGCTGCATGCCGGCTTATATTATGTACAGGAAGCCTCATCTATGTTTGTAGATATGGCTATCCGACAGTACGTAAAAGAACCGGTGATGATGCTGGATCTCTGTGCTGCCCCTGGCGGAAAGTCGACTGCCGTAAGAGCTGCCTTGCCGGAAGGGAGTCTGCTCTTCAGCAACGAACCGATGCGCACCCGCTCGCAGATTCTAGCCGAAAACGTACAGAAGTTCGGCCATCCGGATATGATTGTAACCAACAACTATCCCCGCGATTACAAGAAATCGAAATTGCAGTTTGATGTGATTCTTACCGATGTTCCCTGCTCCGGCGAAGGAATGTTCCGCAAAGATGAAGGGGCTATCGGCGAATGGAGTACCCAGAATGTGAACAACTGCTGGCAGCTGCAGCGCGAAATCGTATCGGATATCTGGAACTGTCTGAAGCCAGGCGGTATTCTGATTTACTCTACCTGCACCTTCAATGCGCACGAAGATGAGGAGAACGTGGACTGGATATGCAAAGAACTTGGCGCAGAAGTGATGGCACTGGAGGGTGTAGAAGATGCATGGAACATCACCCGCAACCTCACGGGCACCGACTTCCCTGTTTACCGGTTCATTCCTGGCGTTTCGCGAGGCGAAGGTCTGTTTATGGCGATTCTGAAGAAAGAGGGCGAATGGGAAGCAGGTTCTTCAGCCAAGGAGAACAGGAAGGATAAGAAGAAGAAAGACAAGAAGATGGCGAAAGGAAAGGGACCGGAGATTCCGGACGACTGGCTGAAGACAGATACGGAATGGATGCCTGCAGAAAGCAACGAGACGGTTTACGCCATTCCGGGCAGATGGAAAGACATCTACGACCAGGCAGAAAAGAACCTGAAGGTGCTGCATGCCGGTGTGAAACTGGGAACAGACAAGGGAAAGGGACTTATCCCCGACCAGGCTCTCGCTCTCTCTACGATGCTCAACAAAGAACACTTCCCTCAGGTGGAGTTATCCTACGAAGATGCCATCCGCTACCTTCGCAAGGAGGCTGTGAATCTACCTGCCGATACGCCTAAGGGTTATGTACTGGTAACCTACAGACAGGTTCCGATAGGATGGGAAAAGAACATCGGCAACCGTGCCAACAACCTCTATCCGCAGGAGTGGAAAATCAAGAGTAGCCATGGGACGGGAGAGCTGTTTATAGTTAATAGTTTATAGTTAATAGTTTACAGCAAGAATGAATAATTCAACATTTAACATTTAACACTTAACATTCTAAATAAAAAATGTTCAGCATCATCGCCTGTATATCAAAAGTGCATAGAGCTATCGGGTACAAGAACCGGTTGCTCTACGCCATCCCATCGGACATGACCCGCTTTCGTATGCTCACAACTGGACATACGATCATCATGGGCAGGAAGACATTTGAGTCGCTGCCGAACGGAGCCTTGCCCAACCGTCGCAATATTGTTATCTCGAAGACAAGAGAGCAGATAACAGGGTGCGAAGTATGCAGCTCTCTGGAAGAAGCGCTGGCAGCAAGGAAAGAAGCGGTTGGAAACAAAGAAGCATCAGATGAATGTTTCATCATCGGAGGAGCCAGCATATATGAACAGGCTTTGCCTTTTGCAGACAAGCTTTATCTCACAATCGTTGAAAAGGAACCTGAACATGCCGATACCTTCTTTCCGGAAATCAATCCGGCAGAATGGGAAGTGACAGAAAAAGAAATGAGGAATGAAAACGGCTTACCGTTCACATTCCTCACCCTTTATAGAAAGCAGTAATCCCGCAGGGAGCTACTGCTTTTTTTCTTTTTATATCTTATTTCTCTGCTGCAGCCTCCTCATCAGTTTCCTCTTCATCATCGTTGAAACTCTTGAGATCCTGCATAGAAAGCTGACGGTTGATAGATGCATTGAAAGAGATGATGGTCTCGCTGCGAGACAATCCCAATGGCTGCAACTTATCATGGATGATTTCCAGGAGATGATGGTTGTTGAGCGCGTAAATCTTGATAAACATATCAAAGCTGCCTGTAGTATAGTGGCACTCTACAACCTCAGGAATCTTCTTCAACTCCTCTACAACCAGGTCAAACTTCTCAGGCTCCCTCAAATAGAGTCCCATATAGGCACAAGTTTCGTAACCTATCTTTTCTGGGTCAATGATAAATTGTGAACCCTTGATGATACCAAGATTTGTAAGTTTAGCTACACGCTGATGAATGGCAGCACCGCTAACATTGCAAGCGCGTGCCACTTCCAAAAATGGAATACGGGCATCCTGAGAAATCAGCTTCAGAATCTGCCTATCTAATGAATCTAAAATTTGTTTTGACATAATACTAATAATTTGCTTGCAAAGATAATACAAAAAATTAATAAAAGCAATTTTTTAAGAGAAAAAAATGATAAATTAATATTATTTTCCTTTTTCTGTGGCAGAATAACTGATTTTTAATGCTTTTGCCTGGCGCAAAGCCTGCTTTACATCGGTTATCACACCCATCTTGGTTTCCTGATCCGCTTTGATTGATACGGTCATCAGCTTCTGGTCTTCCGGCGACATACGCTTCTTTTCTGCCGAAATGTAATCCATCACTTCGGGAGCCGAAGCAAACTTGTCATTCAACTGGATCTGGGTACCGGTACCATACTTTGCCTGCATCTCTTTGGTTGGCTTACCTATATAGATATGGCTCACCGCCGATTTCTTGGTCAGGCGGGTGAGTTCCTTGCCTTGTGGCAAACGGCAGTCTACCTTCAAGGTAACCTGGCGCATGTGGGTAACAATCATAAAGAAGAACAGTACGGAGAAAATGAGGTCTGGCAGAGAAGATGTATTCAACCCTGGCACTTCATGCGATTTCTTATGAAAATTCATCATTGTTTACCTCCTTTCTGCTGTTCTGTAGCTGTTTCTATAGAATTTTCTTCCCCTTGCTTTTCTTCAGCATTGGCATCAACACGCTGGTCGGCATGAGTCATTGCGTTGGCATACGACTCTGTGATGCGCTGCGGACAGATGTTGCGCACCTGTTCTTTCTGGTCATTGTTCAAGAGGGCATAATCCCTGTGATATTTCTTCTGGGCTGTTTCGTTGCGAAGCTGGCTATAGGCTTCCATCAGCTGATTCTGCATCTGGAAATAGAGATTATAGTCGGCATCGCGGTCACTCTCGATAGAGATGAGATGTTTCTTGCCCAGGCGGTGTACAAAGCGGATGGTTTCTTCCTTGAGCTGGCTCACCTTCATCGGCTTGTCATTAACCAAAAGCGTATCGCCAGCTGTCAGGCGCAGCGCCATCAGGTTAGCCTTGTCTACCACCGTCTGCTGCTGCTCCTTCTTCTGCGGTTCAGGTGAAGGGAGTTGGCGCAACAGTCCCTTATCCACATCCATGGATGTGGTGACAAGGAAGAATATCAACAGCATGAACGAGATGTCGGCTGTAGATGTGGTATTCAGTCCCGGGATTTCGTGTTGCTTCCTTCTAATCAGCATATTTAATCCTTATTTATAGAATAGAGAACCCAAAGAGCTCTCTTTAGTTTTTCTTCCGAATATAACGTGTGGCACCGAAACAGACGGCACCGATTCCTGCCACCAGCATCAGGAGTGATGTGATGACAAACATATCTGAAAGCTTGAGCCAGAGCCAGTCGGCATAATTCTCGCCATTGATGAGCATCGGAGCAGAACCGCCCAAAAGGAAGGTAAGCAGCAAAACTGCCAAAGTTCCGATCCATGTGATGCGGAAGATGCGACGCACGGGAATGCCATTCACTACAGCCTCCGACTTGCTGCTGCGATAATCTCTGATCATCGAAAAGACTGCCAGACCTGTACCTCCTATCAGGAAGAGCCACATCAGCAGGATGAGCACATCGGTAAAGAGAGGCGCATTAAAGTCGGGGTTCTCTTCGAAAGGCAAATCGTAGCCTACCAAAAAGAACAGACCGAAAACCAGCACCGCCAATCCTATCATGATATAGAACACCTGCTGCGATATCTTTTCGGCCGACTTCGTCTTCTGCTTTGAAAATTGAAATTTAACCATTTCTCTCTTCGTTTATTTATTCTTGGCAATAATATCCATTAAAGTAACCGCCGACTCCTCCATCTGGCTTGTCAGGTGCTCCACCTTAGAAAGGATGTAGTTATAGAAAACCTGAAGGATGAGGGCTACGATGATACCGAAGATGGTAGTGATGAGCGCCACTTTCATACCCGAAGCAACGATAGTAGGACTGATATCGCCCGCCTGCTGAATCTGGTCGAATGACATGACCATACCAATCACGGTTCCGAGGAATCCGAGCGATGGAGCCATTGCGATAAAGAGTTTGATCCAGGAACATCCCTTCTCCAGGTTAGCCGCCTGAACGGTACCATATCCGCTTACCGAGCGCTCGATGTCATCAAGACTCTCGCTGATATGCATCAAACCCTGGTAGCAGATAGAAGCCACCGGTCCGCGTGTATTCCGGCAGAGCGTCTTAGCCCCTTCCACATCTCCAGCCGCCACTTTCTGGTCGATATCCTGCATCAACTTCTTGGCGTTGATTTCAGAAAGACTCAGATAAATGATGCGCTCGATACAGAAAGCCATACCCACGATGAGGGCGATGGCAACGAGAGACATAAATCCCGCATTACCCTCTATAAACTTTGTCTTAAGAGCTTGATGAAATCCCATGTTCTCTTCTTGAGCCATCATAGGCAGAGAACACATCCATGTGAAAACCAATATTGCAAAACGTGCAATAGCTGTATTTTTCTTCATATACCTTATTATATATATAAAAGCGGAAAGAGGGGGATTCGAACCCCCGAACCGGTTTTGCCGGTTACACGCTTTCCAGGCGTGCCTCTTCAGCCACTCGAGCACCTTTCCATATTCCGAAGAACTCTTCTTAATCGCCGCAACATGCTGCTGCAACAATTTCGAAGTGCAAAATTATTGCTTTTCCTCCGAAATACCATAACTTTCATTGTTTTTTTATGTTTATTTAAGGAGTTTTGAACGCTTACTGCCTATACTGGGGATACGGATAGCGGAAAAACACGCTCTGCATTGAGATTGGTCTGCCGGGCAAACTCCTCTTCGCTTACGCCATAAGCCTTGGCGAGCGTCTTCATCACTTCTACCACAAAAGCGCTCTCATTACGCTTGCCGCGATAAGGAACAGGCGCCATATACGGACTGTCGGTCTCCAATACGATGCGATCCATAGGAACCACAGCCGGTAAATCTTCTCTGAGATGGCTGCTCTTGAAGGTGGATACACCCCCGATGCCCAATACAAACTTATCGAAGGAGAGCAGTTCTTCGGCTTCCTTCTGGTTGCCCGTAAAGCAATGGAAGACGCCACCCGGCAGTTCTTTCTCATACTTTCTGAGCAGATGTACCATCTCGTTCTGCGCCTTGCGGCAATGAATCATCAGCGGGAGCTGGGTTTCTACCGACCATTTTACCTGTTCCTCGAAAGCCTCCAACTGCTCATGCTCGAACTCACGGCTCCAGTAATAATCAAGTCCTACCTCTCCGATAGCAATCAAGTCTGAAAACTGAGGAGAACCACCCATCTGACAGGCATTACCGGTCATGCGATGTTCCTCCAGTATCTTCCGGAGTTCAGCCAGCTGTTCCTTCCAGTCAGCCTTCACCTCTTCAGGATGCAGACCAATCATCGGATAAGCATAGCCTGGATATTCCTTAGCCAATGCCAGTACCGCGTGTGTGGTCTTCACATCGATGGCAGGCAAGAACACCTTGCCTACCCCCGCTTCCCTGGCACGAGCAAAAGCCTCCGCCCTATCCTCGTCAAACTCCTCCGCATCGAAATGCGTATGTGTATCTATGACTTTGAACATTGAACTTTGAACTTTATGATTAGTACTGTCGCTTCATCATTTTCTGAGCATACTTTGCCAATTCCTCCTTACGCTCAGCAGGCACGCTAACAGCATCGAGATACTTCTTGCTCTGCTCGAAATAATAAGCAATCTTATCCTGCGCCAGTTTGTCGATACCTATTTCATTATAGAGACGGGTAACAGCAGCTACCTTCTCCTTGCGGTCGAACTCCTCGGCATTTACCCATTTCTGCAGTTCTGCACGCTGAGCCTCATCAGCATGATTAAAAGCATTGATGAGCATATACGTCTTCTTGTTAGATGTGATATCGCCACCAATCTCCTTACCGAACACCTTGGTATCGCCGTAAACATCGAGGTAATCATCCTGCAACTGGAACGCCAAGCCAATCTGCTCGCCAAACTTATACAGGTTCTCTGCATCCTCATCAGAAGCATCGGCAAGGATAGCACCCATCTTCAGGGCACAAGCCAGGAGTACGCTGGTCTTGAGGCGAATCATCTCGATATATTCCTCCTCCTTTACATCGTTGCGGGTTTCAAACTCCATATCAAACTGCTGACCTTCACCAATTTCCAGGGCAGTGGTTGTAAAGAGTTTCAGCACCTTGGCAAGATGCTTTTCATCACACTGTGCCATACGCTCATAAGCCAGAACGAGCATGCTGTCGCCCGAAAGGATTGCCGTATTGGCATCCCATTTCTTATGAACCGTTTCATGACCGCGACGCAAATCAGCATTGTCCATCAGGTCATCATGCAGCAAAGTATAGTTATGATAAGTTTCCAGGGCAACGGCATTCATCAGAATCTTCTCCGGATTGTCCTTGAAAAGATTGTAGCCCAAAATCATGAGCGTAGGACGAATACGCTTACCACCCATAGAAAGTACGTATCTGATAGGCTCATAAAGAGACATCGGCTTTCTTTCGTAAGGCAAATTAGCCAGAAACTCATTTACCATGCTTAATATTTCTTCTGCTGTCTTCATAATAATATATAATTTACAATGGATAATTTATAATGTTTAATTTATAATGAACAATTTATAACTGGAACACTACCGGGATGGCTATCATCGTACGGCAAACCTTGCCTTTATCGATGCCCGGCTTCCACTTTGGCATCATCTTCATCACTCTCAAAGCCTCGTTGTCGAGCAATGGATCTACAGAAGTGCTTACCTTGATATTTGCCACACTACCATCCTTGTTCACGATGAAGGAAACCACTACGGTACCCTGAATCTTGCTCTTCTGGGCAGCTACAGGGTACTTCAGGTTCTTGGTAAGCCACTGCATGAAGGCAGACCAGCCACCAGGAAACTGCGGTATCTTCTGCACGACCGTCAGTTTGATAGGAGCCTCAGCTCCCGGATTCTCGATAGGAGTTTCAGGAACCGCTTCCTTCACCTCAGCTCCATCCACAACACCCGAGCCGTCGCCGATAACCAGTTCGCTGGTTGTAGAACTGATTTTCGCCGGAGCCTGCTGAGGCTGCTGTTCGGCAGCCTTCACTTCCTGGGTAATCGACTTAGAAGCAGGAGCCGAAACGGCCTCCGCACTCACCATATCTTTCTGGTCGGGACGAGCCGACATTTCCAGATCCTGTGAGAGATCTTCCATCGATTCAGACAAGTCATCTTCTCCCTGCGGACCTCTCTGATATTGGAGTCCTACGAAGATGAAAGTAAAAGCCAGCAGCAAACCTAGCAGGAAAAATGTAACCCGCTTATCTTCCAGTTGTGCGCTATTTGATTTCTTAATTTCCACAATAAATTCCGTTTTAATTCGTTATTTTCTACGAAAACATTGCAAATTTACTTCTTATTATTGAAAAAAGCAGTATCTTTGCCAAAGAATTAGAAAATTTAAATGAAAAAATATGTAATTTCCGCAATATTGACGCTTTTTGCGACAATTATTGATGCTCAAGAGAGCCAAACGGGGTATAATTTCCTTCGCTTGCCGGTGAGTGCTCATGCAGCAGCTCTGGGTGGCGACAACATCACCTTGATAGAAGATGATGAGGCACTCATATTCCATAATCCGGCACTCCTGGCTTCGGTAAGCGACAAGACGGTCAATCTCAATTATATGAACTATATGTCGGGGGTGAATACAGCCTCGGCTAGTTTCAACCGTACTGTCAACGACAAGGCTTCGTGGGCTGTTTCGGCTCAGTTTGTTGACTACGGCAAGATGAAAGAGACGGATGAGAACAATATCCAGATGGGTGAGTTCTCTGCAAAGGATATTGCCATTGCGGGTTACTTCTCTTATATGCTCGGTGAAAAGTTTGCGGGTGGTATTGCTGCCAAATTCGTCACCTCGTATATTGGCGATTACAATTCTATCGCTGTGGGAGTGGATTTGGGCATCAACTATTACGACCCTGAAACGGAATGGTCGGTTTCATGTGCGGCAAAGAATCTGGGTGGACAGCTGAAAGCCTACGATAATGAATACGAGAAGATGCCGATCGACCTGCAGTTGGGTGTGACGAAACGCTTCGCCAACGCACCGTTCAGGGTATCAGCCACACTGGTCAACCTGAACCATTGGGACAGCAGTCTTCGTGATCATGCCGTAGTAGGTGCCGACATTCTGCTTTCGGAGAGCCTGTGGATAGGTGCCGGCTACAACTTCCGGAGAGCCAGCGAGATGAAAATCAGCACCTCAGAAGATGAGGAAAGCAGTCATGGAGCCGGTTTCTCTGTGGGTGGCGGTATCAACCTGGAGCGCTTCCATCTGAACGTTGCCTACGGCAAATATCACGTCAGTAGCAGCAGCCTCATGCTGAACGTAAGTTATAAATTATAAATTATACATTATAAATTGTACATTAAAGTTAGTTCGCAATTATGAAGAAAATAACAATAGCAATAGACGGATACTCTTCTTGCGGTAAGAGTACGATGGCAAAGGATCTTGCCAAGGAAATAGGTTATGTTTATGTAGATACGGGCGCCATGTACCGCTCGGTAACTCTCTATGCGCTGCGTCATCAGCTCTTCGAAGCAGATGGAGCCGTAAAGACTGAAGAACTGCAGAAGGAGATGAAGAACATCAGCATCTCATTCAAGTTTAATGCAACAACCGGTCGCCCAGACTGCTATCTGAACGGAGAACTGGTAGAAAAGGAAATCCGTTCGTTAGAGGTTTCCAACCACGTTAGTCCGATTGCCGCCGTTCCTTTCGTCAGAGAGGCGCTGGTAGAGCAGCAGAAGAAGATGGGCGAAGACAAGGGCATCGTGATGGATGGTCGCGATATCGGTACCACCGTGTTCCCAAATGCCGAACTGAAGATTTTCGTAACAGCCAGTTCACAGGTGAGAGCACAGCGCCGTTTCGATGAACTGAAGGAGAAAGGAATGCCAGCCGACTTCGATGCGATTCTGAAGAATGTAGAGGAGCGCGACTATATCGATACCCACCGCGAGACTTCCCCACTCAGAAAGGCTGATGATGCCATCACGCTCGACAACAGCAACATGACCATTCCTGAACAAAAGGCATGGCTGATGGAACAATATCAAAAGGCAATAGCAGAATAAGCTACAGAAAAAAGACTGCCGGGTTATTTATGCAAAAATACGTTAAATATACTACTTTTGCCGATAAATTTATTTTATTCGATGAAAAAGATTTGGAAAAAAAACTTCAATGTAGTATCTTTGCAACCATATTAACAAGGTAGTAATGATATAGATTATAAATTTTGAGTTAATTACTGTTTTTTGAAGGTGATAGGTCTTCGGGAGAAGATTTATCACCTGTTTTATTTTCAGACAGTTTATAAAAGATAAACCCATTTGACGTTGTAAAACACAACGTCAAATGGGTTAACTTATTAATAACCAACATATTAAGTTTTTCAATCAACAATAAAACTATCCTCTAACCTTGATACGGCGAAACGCCGTAACAAGGGTATCAAGCAACTGATAGTCAACACCTTAACTCTCACTATAAGAGAGCCGAACTTTCCTTGATAATCTTATCCCTGCACTCTTCCATCAGCCACTTCGGCGTACTGGTAGCGCCACAGATACCTACCGTTTCCACATCCTTGAACCAGTTCATATCTATCTCGTCGGCACTTTCTATCTGGTAGCTGTTGGCATTCACGCTCTTGCATTCCTTGAAAAGCACCTTACCGTTCGAACTCTTTCTGCCACTCACAAAGAGGATGACATCATGCTTGCTGGCAAAAGCAGCGATGTTAGGCATGCGGTTAGCCACCTGACGGCAGATGGTATCGAAACTCTTGAAGACAGCACCCTCAACAATATGCTCCTGGCAGTATTCGATGATGCGATGGAACTCATCGAGACTCTTGGTAGTCTGGGAGTAAAGATAGATATCTTTAGAGAAATCCAGCTGACCGGTTTCCTTCAGCTGCTTCACATCCTCAAACTTCTCTACCACGATGGCATGACTCTCCGTCTGCCCCACCAGTCCGAGCACCTCAGCATGCCCGTTCTTACCGAAAATCACGATTTGAGCCTCTGGATTGTTGACATACTGCTTTTTGATGCGGCGCTGCAACTGGAGCACCACAGGACAGGTAGCATCGATGATTTCAATGTTGTTTCGCTCGGCAAGGGCATAAGTCTCAGGCGGTTCACCATGGGCACGGAGCAAGACCTTTACGCCCTGCAGTTCCTCCATCTGCTCATGGTCTATCGTGATGAGTCCCGCTTCATGCAGGCGCTCCACCTCCATACCGTTATGCACAATATCGCCCAGGCAGTAAAGTTTACCGCCCTTAGCCAACTCCTCTTCAGCTTTCTTGATGGCAGTGGTTACGCCAAAGCAGAACCCACTGCCGTTATCTATTTCTATCTGCACGATATTCGTTTTTAATTTATTGTACATTAATCTTCACCACCACCTTAGCATGGTCAGGATCATTTGTAATCATGAGGATACGAGGGTGTCTGACACGCGATTTCTTCAAGTCGGCAGCCACAGCTGTCACCTTCATCTTAACGGTCTCTCCTGGCTGAATCTTACTCTTCTTCAGGTTCACCTGCAAGCCCATTGTAAACATCTGCATGCTGCGGATATCCAGTTCCGACTTACCCTTATTGGTAATCAGAATCTCACCCTTCAGCTTCTTCTTTCCATTGAAACTACCCAGATTGAGGTCGGTGGCAGACATCTCCATCTTCGGAGCCAGTGCCTTCTTGGCTGGAGTCATGTTCTCGAAACCAGGAAGAAGAACGGCTGATACCACGATTTCCTTCTCAGGCGCAATCTTATCGCCAGGACGCTCACCGAGATAAATGGATGTCTGGTTCAAGCCCAGGTCACGCAGTTTCTTGGAATCCAGCACGAAACTGATTTCGGCTGAATGACGCGGAGCCACCTTGGAAGGCGATACGAAAGCATGAAGATAGTCTGGAAGATGCATCACTACCGGCTCCAGCACTTCGTCGGTAGGATTGAAGATATGAATGCGCTGAACCGGACGGTCGCCACGGTTCACGTCATCAAACTCTACCTCCTGGGCATCACTCTTGATGGCACCCAGCATCTCATCGTAAGAACCAGCGAAATCTACTACGCTGCCCACTACCTTACCCCTCATAGAGAGGATGAACGGCTCTTCATCCGCATTGGTATAGAGGCAAACCTGCTTGGTGAAAGTACCCATCTGCTTGGCATCGTATACCGCCTTGATAACGAAACTTTCGCCGGCAGCAATGCTCGTCTTCGGATAATCAACCTCCGTACAGCCGCAGCTTTTCAACACATTGTTGATAACCAAAGGCTTGCGCCCATCATTCTTCAGCACGAATTCGGCAGTTACAGGCTTGCTGAACACCACCTGTCCGCAGTCTACCACCTCGTGCTGGGTTGTAATCTTCTGTGCTGATGCAGGCAGCGCCAACAGCGCTGAGAGCATCCATATATTCATCCGTTTCATACTATTCTATTTTAAATTATCAATCTATAAACTTTTAACTATCAATTGTTAACTTTCAATTCATAAGCCTCTGTGCGGCCACCAAACTCCGGACTGTAAGTACACTCAGCGGTGCAAGTTCCGCTCTGATAGTCGCCCTTTCTATCCACGTAATACTCCATTTCTACGATGTGCTTACCTTTAGATAAACGATCGAAATAGAAATTTGTTGCATGATCTCTTGGAGAAACATAGCAGCCTATGCCCCACTGATAACCGCTCTTCTGGTTAACCGGTTCCAGACATGCCGCACGCTTATCCGTAATCTGCACAAAGTCGTAGTCGCGGTCGGCGGTAATGATGAGCGTTACCTTCACCTTCTCACCTACCTTCGCCTGCGCCTTGCCCTTGCTCTCAGATTCGGCAGGAACGATGACACGGCGCACCTTGATGCCCGACTCCATAGAACCGATTTCGCTGATAGGCTGCTTAAACTCTGAATAGACAGCACCCCAGCTGGTATACTCGCTCTTCTTGTCGATACTCAGCACGGATGCCTTGCCTGTCTTTTCGGTCTTCACATAACCCAAGGTGGTGGAATCCTGCGGCATCGGCAACTGCTTTCCGTCCAGTTTCAGCACGGCATTCTCAGCCCTCCTGCTCCAGTTGCTCTCATTGCCCTTCATAAAGGCGTAAACAGCATCCACGGTGTTCACCGGCGTATCCCAAACCTGGGTGCGCTTCGACATCAGGAGCCAGCGCTGCAGTTCCTCAATGGTCTGCTTGTCGTTCGGCTTCAGCATCTGCAGCGCCTCTATCACAGATACCTGGGTAGGAATCTTATAGTTTCTCCAGCTGTAGAGTGCCTTGCGGGTATCGTAGTAGCGGCCCATCTCCTCGCGGTAAACGGCATATTCGTTCACGCTCTGCAGATATTCGCCAGCCTTCTCGCGGTAAGCAGCATTCTGCTGACTGTTTCTGGCGAGAACCACGGCAGCACGCGCCTTGCCATAGATGGAGAAATCACCGGTCAACTTCGACATCTTGTCCAGGAGATAAGCCTTATCCTGCTCCAGATTCTGCTTCATCTTTCTGCCATCCATCGAAAGGATGTAGAGATAATGCAGCGCCTGTTCGCTAGGATTCACCTTGTGCTTTTTCTCCTCCTGTTTCTTCATCTCTCTTACTTCCCGAGCAGTCTGCAGAGAGAGATAGTTCAGAGCCGAAGTCAGCATCCGGGCGGTTGATTTCTGCACACCAGCGAGGGCATTCAATCGAACCATCATTTCGGCTACCGACGTTGTCATATACCGGCTGCCCTTCATGCCCTTCCACCAGGAGAAGGAACCGTTAGGGTTCTGCAACTTCTTCAGCTTCTCCACCTGATTCTGCAGACGGATGCTCTCCTGAGAGAGATTCTTCTGAGAATGATTATCCAAAGAGAGAGTCTTCTGGATATGGGTGGTGATGGTATTGGCGTAGATGGCAGACATCAGCGAGATGGCGTTCTCCTCATCCGGATTACTGATAGCTGGCAGCGCCTTCACCATCAGCCAACTAGGATTGTTGGTGTACTCGATGGTTACCTTGGCATCTTCAGCGCCCTTCGCCTGCTTGCCCTCCTTGTTCAGGAAGAGTTTGCTCAGGTCGAAGTTCTGCTCACCCTTCTGATGCAGGGTGATAGGCAGGGTGTTCACCACGAGTTCACGATTGCTCAAAACCGGCAGATAGTGCTGTTCACCATCGCTGTAGCCATTACCGGCAGCCACCACCTTATTAATATATACGCCTTCTTTCAGTCCCTGGACATCAAAGGAGATGGTAGCAGAGCCCTCGGCATCGATGCTGTAGTTCTGCGTCTTCTGCCAAACCACCTTGTTGTTCTCCGGGTCGAGAATCTGCATACGGGCGTTGCCGCTCACCTTCTTGTCGGAAGTATTGAAGAGTTTCACCACGATAGTTGCCTTATCGCCCTCACGCAGGAAGCGAGGCATGTTAGGCTGCACCATCACGGTCTTCTGAGCCACAGCCTCATCCACCAGCAAACCGTTGCGCATCTCCTTGTCATGAGCCAAGCCCATGAACTTCCAGGTAGTCACGCTCTCCGGCAGGGTAAATCTGATGGCTACGTTGCCATTGTTGTCGCTCTCCAAGGCAGGATAGAAGAAGGCGGTCTCGTTCAGGTTCTCGCGCACCTGCACCTTGTCGAGGAACTGTCCTGCATCTGAGCTAGAACCACCGGCAAACTGCGGCATCTCCTCTACTACATCAAAAACCTTGTTGGCAGATGGAGCAGCCGCTCCGACACGGGTCATTTTAGAGCCGCGAATCCTGATGCCTCTCCCTTCTTCCTGAACCAGCTCGTCTTTCTGTATACGAACAGACTCTACGGTTCCGCCCAAAGAACGTTCCAACTTGCTCAGCTCCACCGCTTGCATATAAGCATAATAGCTAAAGAATTTGCCATCAAACTTATCCACATCCAGTCCCTTCTCGTCATAATACTTGGTAGGATAAACGCCATTCAAGTAAAATGAACGGAAACTGAGGTTGTGCTTCCAGTAGCAGTTTGGCAAACTCTGATAGAAGCCCAGGGAGAGATTCCAGGAATGCGGGGCTATCTGGTCGAGTGACTTGTCATAGAGTACGCTCATCAGCTGCGCCTTGGCTGGCTTGCCATCAGGGGTGGTAATCTTCAGCGTCCACTCCTCCTTCTGTCCAGGGGTCAGACGGTTGCGTAAGGTATTCCAGGCAATGTTCAGTTTCTTCTCAGGCAAAGGACGGGCGATGCTCATCATTCGGGTATAGCACTTACCTTGCTTCACGAAACTATAGTTCAGTACGATGCCCGACGCATATTCCTCCTTGTAGGTGAAAGGCAGAGTCACGATACTGTCGCCCAACTCCCAGGCGCCCTTCTCCAGCAGTTTGTTGCCGGCGATGATGGAATATACGATGTGCGCTCCGTTCTCCGAAGAGCCCACCTGGATATAGACAGGCTTGCCATCACGAGGGAAAGTCTTCGCCGTCTGATAATACCATTCGGTAGTTGGCTCCACCGGATGGGTATCCTTCATACTGAAGAGCGTGAACTTCTGCTGCAGGGTATCCTGTCCGCAGATTGCCTCCAGCTGATGAACGCCAGATTTCCAAACAAGGGAAGAAGAGGCAGAGGAAGCATATTCCTTGATAGAAACCGGTACATTCGCCTCGGCATCCTTCCATTCGCCCTTATCAATTCGATATTTTAACCTGCTCGAAATCGGCATTCCACTGGCATTGCGGTAAGCGAAGGTCACCGTCTTCAGACTGTCTGTTTCGATACGCTTAGGAAGATTCACCGTGAGGATGGTTGGCTTGGTGCCCAGAGGCAGACTCATCACACCCTCGTGGCTTTCGCCGCTGATGTCGGTAACGATGGCTGAGACCTCGAAGTTGAAGAAACGGGCGATGCGCATGAAATCGCTCATATCAGCCTCGTCTTTTCCTGACAAGGAAGCCTCCAGCGGAATCTCTACGTCGAAGGTTCCGTCCTCACGAGTCACGCAACTGTCAGTCTTCACCAACTGTCCGGCAGAGCCTGCGCCCCACCACCAGAGTTGGTTTCTGCGAGTCACCTGATACTCCACCTTGGCACCCTGCACCGGCACACCGGCATAGGTCTTTGCCGAAGCCTTCACCACCACGGTATCGCCCCAGCTATATTTCTCGTTCACCTTCGGGAAGGTAATCTCGAAGGTTGGACGCTTGTACTCCTCCACACGGAAGAAGCGGTTAGCTCGGTCATCCACGGCTACATGATACATACCAGTCTGTCCGCCCTGAGGCAATTCGAAATCCACCGAAGCCGTGCCATACTCGTCGGTCGTAGCCTTCTGCTCAGCCACCTGCTTCAAGTTGGCATCTCTCAGGATAAACTTCAGTTCCTTGCTCTTGCCTGGCACATTGGCATCCAAGCCCTTCTTCACGATGTAGGAAATGGCTGTGACATGCACCTTCTGTCCCGGACGGTAGATAGCACGGTCGGTATAAACCTGATATTCAGTCTCATTATCCTTCTTCTCATAATAGCGGTCACGGCTGAGATAGATGTACTTGGCTGGCGTAAACTTGTCATTGTTGGTAGAAACCAATACCTCTCCATCCACATTCTTGAAGTAAGCCTCTCCGTTCTCATCGGTTGTCAAGCGGGCATGTACCGTTCGTTTGTCCTTCTTCGTCTTGAAATCATAATCCTTTTCATAGAGTTCTATCTTCGCCCCAGCAATAGGCTGTCCGTCTGTAGCATTCACCACCACATAGCGATGTTTATCATCCGGCAACTGCTGGATCATCACCGCCAGATTGCTGACATAGAAGAGCTGTCGCTGCGGAGCGATGCCGGTATTATCCGAAGTAACCTCCATCAGATAGGCACCCAGCGGCAGATTGCCACCGATTTCGATGGAATCCTTCACCTCTTCGTAATTCGGACGACCATAGTAGTTCCTGCTGAAATCCTTCTGATGCAGCTTCGTAGTCTTTTTCAGAAGCATCTTATAGGTAGCCTCATTCTGAACATCACACTCATTATCTGCCGTGATGTTGAGGCGGGAAATGCTGACCTTCAGGTTCTGGAGATTGCGCACGTTCAGATGCACCCACTTCCTTTCTGAAGGACGAAGCACCAATGGCATATCCTTCACCCGGAACATCGGTTCGGTGAGTCGCTTCTGTGCATTTCTCAGTTCGTTCATTCTCGACCATCCTCCCCAGCGGCTCAGCGCATAGTTGATATAGTTGAGCTTATCCAGCGGTTTGGCATCGGTAGCACCTTCCATGAAGCGGAAATGCTCCACGGCAAGTTCGCCTGCCTCCGGAATATCCTGATAAACCTGGATGAGCGAGTCGATGGTCTGCAGATACTTCGATTTCTTCACCTCTCTCACGTCGTCCTGGCGGTATTTCTCGATGAGCTTATAGGCACAGAGACAAGCCGCACCCCTATTTCCCACCTTATTATAATAGGTGTACAGCAGATGATACGCCTCCTTGCTGTCTGCCTCGAATCCGATGAGATGCAGCAGATCGTTGTTAAAGGAACTGCCATCCACGCCCTTCAGCGTCAATGGAACATACTCAGTGGAAGTATGCTTGGCAAGGAGTTCAGGCTGCTCCAGGGCTTTCTTGAAGAACTCGCAGCTCTTCTTTTCGTTCACATCCCGCTGGC
>ERZ791574.810-NODE-810-length-20207-cov-16.684845_pt1 | contig 20207 bp, 13 predicted proteins | sample MGYA00433098_ERZ791574 | MGnify/ENA primary metagenome ERZ791574 (study PRJEB30046, sample SAMN00791933) | human gut metagenome | study: EMG produced TPA metagenomics assembly of the A metagenome-wide association study of gut microbiota in type 2... | reverse complement strand
AGCTTGTCACGTCCTTCGTCGGCTCCTGATGCCAAGGCATTCCCCTTGCGCTCTTTTCAGCTTGACCTATCGAATCATTTGCTGATCCTCAAAGTTGAATTATGCAGGCAATTTAACAGGATTTTCGAAATTGTAATTGTTACCCATCTATACGATGTTCCACAATTAAAACTAAAAATACGTTCTTCTGTTCTTTCAAACAAAAGACCTCTCTGTTGCCTTGCTTATCACTTCTTCATTACATTGTTCAGTTTTCAAGGTTCGATCTTCCAACTGCTTTTGCAGCCAGATTTGAAGATCTGTCTTACGTCAGGTCTTCAAATCCAACGACAAATGTCACTGGTATGGTGGGCCCGAGTGGGCTCGAACCACCGACCTTACGATTATCAGTCGTACGCTCTAGCCAGCTGAGCTACGGGCCCGTTCGTCGACACAAGCTCCATATCCCTCGCCGCACTGCATGCAGTACGTCTCGCTCATTTCGCTGCGTCTCCTCTTCCTCGCAAACCCGCTTCGCTGGGCTCTGCTCGGATTTTGAACGATTGGCTATTATATTGTTTTTTCGCTCCCCGCAAAAGCGTATGCTTTTGTGGGATGGTGGAGATAGTCGGGATCGAACCGGCGACCTCCTGCTTGCAAGGCAGGCGCTCTCCCAGCTGAGCTATATCCCCAAGCTATCTTCGCTTCCCGCAGACTTCATCGCCTGCGCCCTCTAAATTAAACAACGAAAAGTCTTCAGCACCCTGACCTTAGGACGTTACAAGCTTATCTTTCAAAGCTTGAAGTCTCCTTAGAAAGGAGGTGATCCAGCCGCTCGTTCTCGAACGGCTACCTTGTTACGACTTCACCCCAATTATCGAACCCACCTTCGGCCGCGCCCTCCTTTTCAGGTTAGGCTACGGACTTCGGGTGTTCCCGACTCTCATGGTGTGACGGGCGGTGTGTACAAGGCCCGGGAACGTATTCACCGCGGCATGCTGATCCGCGATTACTAGCGATTCCGACTTCATGCAGGCGAGTTGCAGCCTGCAATCCGAACTGGGACGGCTTTTGGGGGTTTGCTCTGCCTCGCGGCTTTGCTTCCCTCTGTTGACCGCCATTGTATTACGTGTGTAGCCCAGGATATAAGGGGCATGATGATTTGACGTCGTCCCCACCTTCCTCCGTTTTGTCAACGGCAGTCTCGCTAGAGTGCTCTTGCGTAGCAACTAACAATAGGGGTTGCGCTCGTTGCGGGACTTAACCCAACATCTCACGACACGAGCTGACGACAACCATGCACCACCTGTCTCTGCTTTCCCCGAAGGGCACCTAATGTATCTCTACTTCGTTAGCAGGATGTCAAACCCTGGTAAGGTTCTTCGCGTTGCTTCGAATTAAACCACATAATCCACCGCTTGTGCGGGCCCCCGTCAATTCCTTTGAGTTTCAACCTTGCGATCGTACTCCCCAGGTGGAATACTTATTGTGTTTACTGCGGCACGCAGGGGGTCAGTCCCCGCACACCTAGTATTCATCGTTTACAGTGTGGACTACCAGGGTATCTAATCCTGTTTGCTCCCCACACTTTCGCGCCTCACCGTCAGTTATCGTCCAGCAATCCGCCTTCGCCACTGGTGTTCCTCCTAATATCTACGCATTTCACCGCTACACTAGGAATTCCGATTGCCCCTCCGACACTCAAGATCTACAGTTTCAAATGCAGTTCATGGGTTGAGCCCATGGATTTCACATCTGACTTGCAGACCCGGCTGCACGCCCTTTACACCCAGTAAATCCGGACAACGCTTGCCACCTACGTATTACCGCGGCTGCTGGCACGTAGTTAGCCGTGGCTTATTCTAGAGGTACCGTCTTCTGCTCTTCCCTCTTAAAAGAAGTTTACAACCCGAAAGCCTTCTTCCTTCACGCGGCGTTGCTGGGTCAGGCTTGCGCCCATTGCCCAATATTCCCCACTGCTGCCTCCCGTAGGAGTCTGGGCCGTATCTCAGTCCCAATGTGGCCGTTCAACCTCTCAGTCCGGCTACTGATCGTCGCCTTGGTGGGCCGTTACCCCGCCAACCAGCTAATCAGACGCGAGGCCATCTTGAAGCGATAAATCTTTGGCATAAAGATCATGCGACCCCTATGCTTCATGCGGTATTAGCAGTCGTTTCCAACTGTTGTCCCCCTCTTCAAGGCAGGTTCCTCACGCGTTACTCACCCGTCCGCCACTTTCCTCTACTTCCATTGTCCGAAAACTCTTTCAGTAGATTCTCGTTCGACTTGCATGTGTTAAGCACGCCGCCAGCGTTCGTCCTGAGCCAGGATCAAACTCTCTATAATATGGTATCTAAACGGCCGTAGCCACTTAAATCAATCATAGAGTCATTTATCATGACTTCATTTACTTCTCTTTTATAGTTGCTGCTTTCGACCGAATTGACTACGGCCTATTCACCCACAACTTCGTCGCGAGCCTCGTGAAAAGCTCGCTCCGCTGGTGCTTTCTTTTCTCACGTTGTTTAATTTACAAGGTGCACGTCCCTCAAGCGGAACAGTCGCTATTATATCAGGCTCAGTTTCGTTTGTCAAGTACTTTTTTCAAATCTTTTTCAGATTTTTCTTTCCGATCTTTTCAGATTTTCAAGCTCTCGACTCATTCACTTCATCGCCGTCAAACAGCTTTATTAGGATACCAAAACACACCTGAAATGTCAAGCATTTTTTTGAGCTTTTTCGAGTTTTTTGTCAGAAGCACTTTTTGCATGGTTTTTCGCACAATATCCAGTGTTTTTTCCAGCTTTGCTTTACTATAATACAATATCATACCAAGCTTTGAGGTGATTTACTTGCGGTTCTGGAAAATGAACGGCGCCGGCAATGACTTTATCATTATAAATAATATGGTAGAGCATCTTCCCGAAACCTGCTTTCCCACTTTGGCCCGCACTCTGTGCGAACGCCATCTGTCCATTGGGGCCGACGGTTTGATGATCGTAGATGCCCCGCTTCAGGGCGGTGATTATCGGATGCTGTTTTTCAATTCTGACGGCAGCCTCGGTGAAATGTGCGGCAACGGCGCCCGCTGCATCTGCCGCTACGGCTACGAAAATGGTCTGGCCAGCGAGATCCAGCATGTAGAGACCACCGCTGGTCTGGTAACTGGCCACCGCATTGGCCAGCGTCTCTATCGGATCCGTCTGAATGATCCCACCACGGTCCGTTTGGATGCACCTGTGGTGATCGACGGCGTTCGCTATGAATGTTCCTATTTAGAATTAGGAAATCCCGGACTCCCTCACGCTGTGGTTCCATATCCCAATCTGGCGCAGGCCGATGAAAATGCGCTGCGTGAATTGGGACGCAAGATCCGCTTCTATCCGGAGTTTCCCAAGGGCGCTAACGTCAACTTCTGCGAGCTCACCGGTGAGGATGAGGTCTTTGAACGTACCTTTGAGCGGGGTGTGGAAGACTTCACCTATGCCTGCGGCACGGGAACCGGCTGCGTTGTCACCGCCCTCACCCTGATGGGTAAAGTCAGCGGCCGGCAGGTCCGGGTCAATATGACCGGCGGCCAGCTCATTGTAGACATAGATCTCCAGGGAAACTCCGTCCAAAACCTCTATCTTACAGGTCCCACCAATATTGTCTGCAAGGGCGAGGTCACGGATGAGGAGCTTTCGCTGAATTGATAAAGTTCGCCAACCCAAGTATCTGTTATCCAAACCAAAAGGAGTGTGTTTTATGGATAAGAAATCTGTTGCGAAAAACTACCGCTTTCTGGCGATCCTGCTGAGCTGCATGGTCGCCGGCGCTTTGCTGGGCTGGTTCAGGCCCAAGTGGGGACACAGTATCGCCTTCCTCGGCACTGTATTCATCAACATGATGTTCTGTGTGGTGGTGCCTCTGGTCTTTGCCTCCATCGCCGGTTCCGTTGCCAATATGGAAAGCCGCCAGCGGGCAGGCAAGATCATGGGCGTCACCGTGGGCACCTTCGTCATCACCGGCGCCATCGCAGCTGTGCTCATGTTCGTGCTGATGAAGCTGTTCCCCCCAGTGCTGACTCCCTGGGCAGATATGGTGGCTGAGGAGATCGGTGAGCACGCTACCTTCACGGAAATGATCGTCAACTTCTTCACCTCCTCCGACTTTGTGGGCCTGCTGAGCCGCCGGGCCATGCTGCCTCTCATCGTGTTCTCTATCCTGTTCGGCTTCTCCGTCCAGATGACCGGCGGCAAGGATTCCAGCATCGGCAAGTGGCTGGCCGGCCTTTCTGACGTGATGATGAAGTTCGTCCAGATCATCACCTACTATGCCCCTATCGCGTTCTTCGCCATCTTCGCTGATCTGGTAGCCACCTACGGCTCTGAGGTCGCCAAGGGCTACGGCCGCGCCCTGCTGGTCTACTATCCCCTGTGCTTCATCTATATCTTCACGGCCTTCCCCCTGTTCGCGTGGTTCGGCGGCGGCAAGGGTGCCGTGGGCATCATGTTCAAGCACATTGCCCGCCCTGCCGTTGTTTCTCTGGGCACCTGCTCCTCCGTGGCAACCATCCCCACCAACATGGAGGAAGCCGTAGAGACCGGTGTCAGCAAGGATATCGCCGGTATGGTGCTGCCTCTGGGTGCTACCATGCACATGGATGGCTCCTGCTTCTCCTGCGTGCTGAAGATTGCCTTCGTGCTGGGCGTGTTCGGCGAGCAGCTCTCCTGGTCCCGTCTGCCCTTCATCGTTCTGGTGGCCGTCCTGTCCTCTGTTGGTATGAGCGGCGTTCCCGGCGGCGGCTACATCGGCGAGTACATCATCTGCTCCATCTTCTTCCCCACGCAGATGGAACTGGCCTTCCCCATTCTGGTGGCTATCGGCAATCTGGTGGACCCTCCCGCTACCATGATCAACTCCGCCGGCGACTATGTGGTCAGCTACATCGTCTCCCGCTTCGTGGAAGGCAAGGATTGGTTCCAGAAGCAGCTTAACAACGCCTGATCGGTTTCCATATCAGATAACAATCCGTCCCATCGGCTAAGACCGATGGGACGGATTTTACGATCTCTTCCTACGTTTGATTGCACCCTACACCCAATCCCCCCTTGAATACACCGGGCTTAGCGCTGTCGGAAATGCAAAAACGCGGCATAGTCGGACCGGTCAGCATAGGTGCTTCGCTTCCCGCTCCCCGGAGTGCAGAGGCTCTCCTATATTGCCCACGCCCCTCCTTCCACCGTACCAGCTGCTTCTTGCCGTATATGCGGGTATTATATTATGCAAAAACGCAGCCCTCACGATGAATCGTGAGGGCTGCCGTTCTATTTTGGATTTTGGTTTGGCCGTCCTAAACTGATTTACTGAGCTGCGGACTCGTCGCCCATGCCCATATCCTCCATGCCGAAATCATCGTCGGAGGGAACATCGGTCTCGTCTGCCGCCACCTCGTCCGGAGAGGGGATAAACTCGCTGAGGTACGCCTCTTCGGGAAGTCCCGCCAGGAAACCGGGCAGGTTGATGATCACATTGTCCATCTTCCGGGGAACAGGGATATTATAGGCATAAACCTCTTCCGTTCCGCCCTTCTGCTGGGTGATCTCCAGCGTCACGGTCAGCGTCTGGCCGATGCAGGTAGCAACGCCGCGCTCCTTGTCATAGAGCTTGGCTACCTGCTGACCGTCCACATACACCACCGTCTTATAGGCAGGCTTGTAGGTCTGGCCGTCATATTCCAGAGTCTTGCTGTCCAGATAGATCGTATGGCCACGGCCAATGATGGTCATGGTATAGCCGATCGCCACCAGCAGGACCACCGCTAAGATCTGAAAGAGAAGTCTCCGCTTTGCTTTCATTTCGACGCCTCCTCTTCCGCAGCCTGCTCGGCAGCCAACTGCTGGCCTGCCAGGCTCTTGTTCTTGCGCTTCTTGGACTCATACATGACCAGAGCCAGCGTAATGACCGCATAGGACACAAACACGCGGAAATACTCGCCGATCATGGAGTCGCCGGTAATGGCAGCACCGGTCTTGGGTGCCACAATGAACATGGTGTGGAACAGAATCACGCCCAAAAATACGTTGCCGATGCTCGCCCTATCCACAGAGGCACCGCCCACCAGCAGAGCCGCGATGGCGAACATACCGATCTGGGTATGAGCTGTATAGGTGGGGAAGTTACCTACGTTCTGTAGGTAGATGATCATGCCGAAGCCGGCGAACACCGTGGAGATCACCATGGAGATCACGCGGGTGCGCTCCACATTGATACCGGCATCCCGGGCCACTTCCATATCCTGACCCACAGCCCGCATATCCTGGCCCAGCTTGGTCTTGCGGAACCAGACGATGAACAGGCAGGCCAGACCGATGATCAGCAGGGTCAGTACAGGGATCTTCACGCCGCCCACCTGAACAGCCAGCAGGTTGTCCAGGCTCTGACGCATGCTCAGCAGGCTCACGGTGTTGCGGATGCCGTAGCCGCGGGGAAGCTTCAGGGAATCATGAACGATGGGAATAATGGGGCCCATCATGAACAGCACTACAAACTGATACACGCCGTTCATGGTAAAGGAGATCATATAGCTGGTGATCATCTCCCGGCCCTTGGAGCGGTTCAGGATCTTGCCGATCATCACGCCCAATGCCACAGAAATGGGGATGGAAACGATAGCGGCCAGGATCATGCCGGGGATGCCCCAAACCTGCCAGTCAGCGGCGAAGATCAGCCCGATCTCGCCGGCCATGGCGCCCAGCGTCATGCCGAAGTTCATACCCATGCCTGCCATAACAGGGATCAGCAGGCTCAGGATCAAGAATGCGTTACGGCCCAGACGGGTCATGACCTCATTCAAGAGGTAGGACCAGGAAAAGCCCGCCTGCGGAATACAGTACGCGCAGATCAGGATGAACATAATGGGGACGGTGTTGTTGCGGATGAACTGCAAAAGCTTCTGCCCGAAGCTCTGGCTGCCGGGTACATTCGTCTTTTTCATGCTCATTTCCCTCCTTCCGTCTTACGGGTCAGAGCGTAAACGATCATGCCGTTAGAGACGATGATCCGGATGACCTCGCTGATGTCCAGATGCACGATGGCGTTCATCACGGTGGGTGTCATGGTGACAAGGCCCTGATAAAGGATCGTGCCGATGATAACGTTGGTAATGCTGGCCTTGTTCACGCTGGCACCGCCGATCAGAATAGCCGCCACGGCGGGGAACGCCATGTTCAGGGGCGCCATATAGATCTGTACAAAGCCGAAGCCCTGCTCATACAGTAGGATGCCCACAGCGCCCAGCCAAGTGGAAAGCACCACGGACAGCAGGCGGGTCTTGTCCACGCTGATGCCGGCAGCCTTGGCGAAGGTGGGGTTGGAGCCCACAGCAGTCATGGCGGTACCGGTCTTAGTGTGCAGGAAGACCCACATCAGGAATGCCAGCAGAGCGAAGAACAGCAGGCTGCCGGTGGGGATCACCAGATTGATGCCGAACCGGTTCAGGTCGATCTGCAAGAACTTTGCAAGGAACTGATCGTAGAAGCCCTCCAGAGAGATGGTGGTACGCAGACCCTTACCGGCAAAGCCCCAAACCATCGTTGGGCTCTTGTAGGGCAGCAGCAGCCACATCATGCACATAAAGGACACGGAGGAAAAGCCCACATAGGTAGCGACCATCATTTCGCCGCCCTTGATCTTATTGAGCATCCAGCCGTAGCCGCCGCCCAGCACCAGTGCAAAAGGCGTGGCGATGACAATGGCCATCAGGAAGCTCATGCCGCCGGTGAACCCGAATTCAATGGAAAGAGTCGCACCCAGCAGGCCGGAGATAATGCCCAGAGGCAGGCCGAAGTTCAGGCCGCAGCCGGAGTGGATCATGGGGACCATGGCCAGCACCATAATGGCGTTCCAGCTGAAGCGGTTGATGACGTTGGTGATCTGCGTGGCAAAGTCCACGCCGGCCACCGGCGCCAGAATGAACATCAGCAGCAAAAAGCCGGTGATGATCAGGCGGGGCACGCCATAGCTGTTGACGAGCCGCCGCAGCTTGCTCTGCTCCGCAAGCGTATTTGTTGTGTTATCCATACTTCCTCCTTATTTGACCTGACTGACCATCAGCGCGCCGAACGTCTCGGAGGATTCGGTGGCCGGGAGGATGCCGACGATCCTGCCGCCAGAGACAATGGCGATCCGGTCGCAGGTGGTGCGCAGCTCCTCCAGCTCAGAGGAGATCATCACCACGGTAACGCCGTTTTCACGGTTAAATTTCTTCAGTGCGTCCAGCACCAGCGCCTTTGCGCCCACGTCGATACCGCGGGTAGGCTCCGAAACGAACAGGAACCGGGGCTGCAGGGCAAAGGCCTTGGCCAGACACACCTTCTGCTGGTTACCGCCGGAAAGCTCTCTGGCTTTCTGCTTGGAGCTGGTGCACTTGATCTTCAGCTCGTCGATATACTCCTGCGTCACATCATGGATTGCCTTGGTATCACGCCAGGTGATAGGACCGTATTTCTTCAGGAACTTATTCTGGATCTGCATGGCCGGGAAGGCAACGTTCCATTCCAGCGTCTCGTCCAGCAGCAGGCCCACGCCGCGGCGGTCCTCAGACACGAAGGCAAGCTGCGCGTCCAGGCACTTCCGGGGATTGTTCAGGGGAATGGGCTTGCCGTCAAATTCCACGGTGCCGCCGGCCTCATACAGGCCCATGACGCCGTTGGGAATACCCAGCTTGCCCTGACCTGCCAGACCACCGATACCGAGGATCTCGCCCTCCTTGACATCCAGATTCACATTCCGGACGATCTCGCCGGGCATATCCACCCACAGCTTACGGATGGACATGATCGTCCGGGCATCGGAACAATCCCGAACCTCCCGGACCGCACTGAGGTCCACGCTGCGTCCCACCATGCACCTGGTGATCTCATCCACGCTGGTCTCGGAGGCAGGCGTGTCCTTCACTACCTTGCCGTCCCGCATGATGACTACCTTGTCACATACGTTTAGGACTTCTTGAAGTCGGTGGGTGATGAAGATAACAGCGATGCCGCGGGACGCCATGCCCCGGATGGATTCCAGCAGAGCCGCGGCCTCCTTCTCCGTCAGAACGGCGGTAGGCTCGTCCAGGATCAGCAGCTTGAGCTGGTCCTTGCTCAGCTCACGGGCGATCTCGGTGAACTGCTTATGACCAACGGGCATATCGCTGATGACCATATTCTGGTCGATCTCCACACCCATTTTGTCAATGGCCTCTGCGGCCTTGGTCTTCATTTTTTTATAATCGAGCGTATTCAGCCGGGGGCCGAACACCTCGGAAATGACGTTCTTCTTTTGGGGCTCACGATTGAGCAGAATGTTTTCCGTGGCAGTAAAGCCGGGGATCAGAGAGAACTCCTGATGCACCATGCCGATACCGGCCTCCAGTGCGTCAAAAGGCGTATTAAAGGTGACTTTTTCACCGTTGATGAGGACGTCGCCGCCGTAGCCGCCGGTTTCCCGGATGACGTCCATACCGAAAAGGATCTTCATCAGCGTGGATTTACCCGCGCCGTTTTCGCCTGCCAGACCCAGAACCTCACCAGCCTTCAGGGTGAAGTTGATGTCCGTCAGGACCTGGTTGCCGAAGAAGTCTTTTTTGATGCCGCGTATCTCCAACAGGGGAGCCGTATTACTTTCCATAAATGATACCCTACCTAATAAGAGAGGAGGAGGGTCGCCCCTCCTCCTCAGTTTTGAATGAGCGAGAAAAAACGCTGCTTATTTCACAGTGAAATACTTCTCGGGAACCTCAACAGAGGTGGAGCCCATGAACCAGCCGGGATCACCCATGATGTAGGTGTCCTGATACACCAAGAAGGTGTTGTCGGCCTTGACGCCGCTGGTGGCGTTGGTGTAGTTGGAGCCGTTCCAAGAAGCCTCGGGAGAGAACTCGTGGTAAGCCTTGGCGATATCGTCGATGTCGCACAGCTCGCTCTCGCCGTTGATAACGTTCAGAGCGTGCTGAGCCAGACCGGCAGTGGTGGTGTAGCCGTAGGAGTAAGCCCAGGTACCGAAGCGGCCAGCGCCGCCGGCCTCGCAGATCGCGTCCTCGACCTTGGCCAGGATCTTCTGGAAATCGCCGGCCTCAGCGGTCAGGTCGATGCCCAGAGCGCCGGGATAGCCCATCAGAGGAGAGGGCAGGTCGGCCTCGATGAAGTAACCGCCGTACTGCAGCAGCTGCTTGAGCAGAGGCTCAGTGTGAGCGTCGTTGGTGCAGAAGTAAGCGGCCTTCTCGCCGTAGGTCTTGGACCACTCGGGGACCTTCTCCAGAATGTAAGCCTGCGCGCCGGCCACGCCGACGTCAGAGGTGGGATCGGGAGCAGTCTCCATAACGAACTTCATGCCGAACTCCTCGCAGGCGGCCTTCATGACCGCGATACGACGGCTCATGGTCTCATAAGCCAGGTGACGGGGGAAGGAGATGTGCACGAAGGTGTCGCAGCCCAGCTCGTGGGCGGTGCGGATGATCAGGTAGCCGCGAGCCACGAAGTCGTTGTTGCACACCAGGTCGGCAGCGGAGCCGATCTCGAGCAGATCCTCATGGGCCTCGCCGGCGATGCACAGGATGTCGGGGCGGATCTCCTTGATCTTGCGGAACGCCTCGGTGGTTCCGGGGACGGACTGGTTGACGATGATGGCCTTCATGTCGGCGTCATCAGCCAGGTTCACGATAGTCTGGATGGTGGTCTCCAGCTCCTCGGTGAAGTTATCGGGATAGATGGCCAGCTTGACCATATCCTCACCGTACAGGGCCTGGAAAGCCTCGGCGCCTCGGCGGTCGTCCTCGGACTGAGAAACGGAGCCGGTCACGATGCCGATGTGGACGTTGCCCTCGGTTTTCGTGTCAGTGGTCTCAGAAGGAGTCTCGGTTTTGTTGCTGCCAGTGTTGGGGGTGGGGTTGCTCTTGCCGCAGGAAACCAGGGACAGGGCCATGGTCAGGGCAAGCAGTGTGCTCAGCAATCTTTTCATACATGCCTCCAATTCGTTTTTTTGCAAGCATTTCACAAGAGACCTGCAAATAGTTGCTATATATGATACCTGAATCATTTGCATTTGTCAACAGAACAGAAACAAAAAACTGATACTTTTTTCCGTATTACGGACACTTTTCATGAGAGTTATTCCTATTTCCCCTCCAGTTTTCTCGCTGAGCGCTCTATTCATTTTTTGGGATAAAGAATCTGATGCGCATATCAGCTACCCATTCATTTCCATCCATTTTCTTCCCGTGCAGCCTACAAAAGGCCATATTTTTCGAAAAAGTGAAAAAATGGAGCACCGGTCGATCCCGGTGCTCCATTTTTAAATTGTATACAGGCTTAGCCGATGCCACCGTAAATGGCGCCCAAAATCAGGGCCGCCAGAGAGGCCGCGCAATACACCCACTTGCCCAGAGGATAGAACCAGCCGCTGATGTCCTTCTTGCCGACGGTGCGGCCCTCGTGGACAGCCGCCAGAGCGGTATCCTTCTTCATGACCCAGAAGAACATGATACCGGCCAGCAGAGCGCCCAGCGGGCAGATGTAAATGGAGACAACGTCCATCCACTGAGAGGTCCAGGGCTGGATGCACAGTGCGATCACGCCGCCCACCGCGCCGATGATGACCACGGACAGCACACGGTTGGTGTGGAGCTTCTCCTGCAGGAAGGCCACGGGAGCCTCATACAGGTTCACGATGGAGCTGACGCCCGCGAACAGCACGCAGATGTAGAAGATCATACCCACGATCCGTCCACCGGGCATAGCGTTGAACACGTTGACCAGATAGACGAACATCAATCCGGGGCCGCCCTTCATTCCAACGATGCCGTCGCCCAGAACGACTGCCATGGCAGGGATGATGACGATGGCAGCCAGCAGAGCGGCCAAGGTGTCGAACAGGGCCACATTGCGGGCGGAGGAAGGCAGGTCCTCATCCTTGGGCAGATAGGAGCCGTAGATCACGGAGCCGTTGCCTGCCACAGACAGGGAGAAGAATGCCTGACCGAATGCGAAGACCCAGACCTGAGGATTCAGCAGACCCTCGGGCTTGAGGGTGAAGATGTACTTGTAGCCCTCGCTGGCGCCGGGCAGGGTGCAGATATAGATGCCCAGGATCACGAACAGGAAGAACAGAGCAGGCATCATGACCTTATTGGCCTTTTCAATGCCGTTGCCCACGCCGAATGCCATGATGGCCAGAGAGGCCACCAGACCCACGATCAGCCATACGCCGTTGCCGATGCCGAAGATGCCGTTGCCGAACATCATGCCCAGAGCCTCGCCCAGAGTCTCCGCCTCGGGAGCGGTGCCGCCGAAAGTGCCGCCGATGGTCGCCATATCGGTGCCCATGGCGTACAGGCTGCCGGAAATGCCCATCCAGCAGTACTTGAAGATCCAGCTCATGACCACGGTGTAGCCGATGGCCAGCATCATGGAGCCGATGATGGGGAGCGCGCCGATGGCCTCGCCCAGCCGCTTATTGCCGGTACGTTCCTCGGTAGCCTTGCCGAAGGCGATCACGGGGCCGCCCTGCGCCCAACGGCCCAGTGCGAATTCCTCAATGATACCGGTAGAACCGATCAGAAGTACGAACAGGAAGTAGGGGATCAGGAATGTCATGCCCCCGAACTGCTGTACCATGATGGGGAAGCGCCAAATATTACCCATACCAACGGCAGAGCCAATGCAGGCAAGAATAAAGCCCCATTTGCTTTGAAAACCGTCGCGGTTTTCCAGAGTTGCGTGTTTGTCTGACATAGATTGCCCTCCTAAAGACACAGATTGGTGTGATGATCGGATGTGGCACTTTTCAGATCGGCTCACGCCCGATGGGTGGCCGCAAGCGGCGCACCCAAACGGGACGGAACCTATTCAAGCGCCCGGGCGCGATGAAAACTGAGACAAAGGAACTTGCTGGAAATGCTGCGCTGAAATCTTTTTATTTAATTGTATTTCCCGGAATTACTTCTCCTCGTTGGCGTAGGGCTCCAGGAAGGCGTGGAAATGACGCATGGGCAGCTTGTGGCCCCAGACGATCCGCATGTTGGGGATGGACTCGCGGTCCTCATACAGCGCCTTGACAGCGGCGATGACGTAGTCCAGGTGCTCCTGGGTCAGACGGCTGCGGTCGATGGCGAAACGCACCACGTTGGCCAGCTCAGCCTGCTGCTCGGGAGTCTTCAGGTCATATTCCATGGAGAAGTCGCCCAGCTCGGACACGCGGATACCGTAGCGGCGGATCAGCTCCAGAGAGAAGCCAGTGCCGGCGAAGGTGGTATGATCGCGCTTGCCGTCGAAGAACTCATCCATGTTGATGTACACAGCGTGGCCGCCGGCGGGGAGAACGACGCCCTTGACGCCGGCCTTGTAGAAGCCCTGTGCCAGGTACTCGCACTGCTGCACGCGGTCATGCATGTAGCCGAAGTCGCAGCTCTCATAGAGGCCGCAGGCCAGAGCCATGATGTCACGGCCGGACATGCCGCCGTAGGAGTCGTTGCCGTAGCAGGAGATCTGCTTGACCTTGATGAGCACGCCCACGTCGGTCTTCACGGTGCCGTCCTCGTTGAAGTCGGAGAACTTCTGCCAGAACAGGCCGCGGTCACGGAAGGCCAGCATACCGCCCATGTTGGCGTGGCCGTCCTTCTTGGCGGACATGGTGAAGGCGTCGCAGTAGGAGAACATCTCGCTGGCGATCTCGGCGATGGACTTGTCGGCGTAGCCTTCCTCGTTCATCTTGATGAAGTAGCAGTTCTCGGCCCAGCGGGCAACGTCGAACACCAGAGGAATGTCATACTTATGCGCCACGCGGTTGATCTCCCGGATGTTGGCCATGGAGACGGGCTGACCGCAGATGGGGTTGTTGGTGATGCAGGTGAACACCAGAGGCACGTTTTCGGGACCAACGCCCTGGATCAGCTGCTCCAGCTTCTCGATGTCCATGTTGCCCTTGAACGGGTTCTTCTCGTAAGAGCCGCCCTCGGGGATCTCATACAGCAGCTCCTTGTTGTACAGGTTGCGGGGGATGGAGCCCATCTGCTTGATGTTGCCCTCGGTGGTGTCGAAGTGGCCGTTGGAGGGGATGGTGAATACCTTGCCGGGATGACGCTGGGCCAGGATCTTCTTCACGATCTCCATCAGGACGGACTCAGCGGCACGGCCCTGCTGAATGATGAAGGCGTTGGGGCGCTCCATCTGCGCGGCGCCGCCATTGAACAGGCCGCCCTCGTACTCGCAGAGATAGACCTCGTCCATCATCTTCTCAATGTCACGGCAATCGGTGCGGACCAGGTCGATGACCTTCTTCCAGTTCTTCTCGCCGCCGCGCTCGAAAATATCGCGGAAAGTATCCAGCAACACATAGTAGCCGGTGTTGCGGCCGTAGGCCTCGTCGCCCAGGAACAGGGTTGCCCACTGCTGGTTGGTCATAGCGGTGGTACCGGAGTCAGACAGCATATCCACAGTCAGCATGCCGGAGGGGAACGCAAACTCATTCCAGTGCGTAGCGTTCAGAGCGCGCTCGCGCTGCTCAACAGTAGCCTGAGGAAGATCGCGCACCACATACGCGCAGTGCTGAGGCATCGTCACGTTCAGGGGATAGTGCTTCGCATTCTTGTCCATTTTGCTTACCTCCATAATTTGGCGTTTTCCGCCTGTTTTTTTGGAGATACCCCGGTCGTCGAAGAGCGGCTCTCGCGCCGCCTTGCGCCTAGCGGACAGTATCCGATACAAAAGAATCGTGGAGCGGCTCATTTCAGGCTGGCTGAACAGAACGCCCGGCAGGGTCCTGTCTCCGCTCCTTTCCTGTTGTGCGATTATTTTATCACATTTTTAGGGTTCCGTCAACTTTTATTGTGATTTTTTTGCATATCTTCAATATTTTTACGCTGTTTAGCTGTTTAAATTTATATATTTTATACGTTTCCTCAGTTAGATGATAATAATTTTTTCTCATTATTTTTTGCTTTGACAATACGACTTTCTCATATATAATATTTTCATAGCCTGAAAATATGCAAAATGAAACGAGGGAATCTTATGACGTCCTCTTCCAACCTGATTCTTCAGCATTACATCAAGCTAACCGAATTTTTGGGGAAAGCGCTGGGTCCCGACTATGAAGTGGCCCTCCACGATCTGACCCGGAAGGACCGTTCCATCATCGCCATCGCCAATAATTATATCAGCGGCCGGGAGGTCGGCGCGCCTCTGACCAATATGTCCCTGAGTATTCTCCGGGACAAGAGCTATGAGCGTATGGACTATCATCTCCACTATTACAGCATCAACGTCAACGGAAAAGACCTCCGCTCCAGCACCTTTTTCATCAAGGACAACGGCAAGCTCATCGGCCTGCTGTGCATCAACTTTGACGACAGCCGCTATCGGGCCATCAGCGACCATATCCTGAAGCTGTGCCACCCGGACCTGTTTGTAACCGATGTGCTGGCACGGCCGCTGCCGGAGAGTGAAGATGACATGTCCGCCCGGTCCTCCCCGGAAAAATTCCGCAACTCCGCAGATGCGGTGGCTTTGGACGCCATCAATCGGGAGCTGGAACGGATGGGGGTAACGCCCGGCCACCTCACCCACAGCGAGCGGCTTCAGGTCATCACTTCTCTGGAATCCGCCGGCATTTTTCTCCTGAAGGGCGCCATTAAAAGCGCCGCAGCCGCTCTCGGCTGCTCCACCGCCAGCATTTATCGCTACCTCTCCCAGATCAACCCCTCTGACTAAGCCCGAAAGCACTGAAAAGGCCGAAGTGTACCCCTTAATTTATATATGTATCAAAATCACCTCCGCCGAAAACGACGGAGGTGATTTGATTCTTTATGTTCCGCTCTCGCCGTAGTTGCTCAGCACGCGGGCAGAGGGATCGTTGACGTCGCAGCCCTTCCAGCTCTTGTTTGGCATCCAGAAGTCCTTCACCATGGGAGCCTGGCCGGGGTAGTATTTCTCAAAGATCTCCCGGTACAGCAGGGATTCCTTGGTAAACGGCTGGGCGAAATCGTACTTCTTCCGCTTTTCCTCAAATTCGGCGTCGGTGTACTTGGTTTCGGCATAAGCCTTGAGATCATCCACCATGGAGTGGCCCACGGCGTCGGAGAATGCTGCCTTCTGGCGCCAAAGGATGTCATCCGGCAGCAGATGGTCCTTCTCGAAAGCGTGACGCAGGAGGTACTTTCCCATATCATAGGTATTGACCTTCATGGCCGGGTCGATGCTCATGACATACTTCACGAAATCCAGATCACCGAAGGGCACCCGGGCCTCGATGGAGTTGGCGGAAATGCAGCGGTCCGCCCGGAGCACATCGTACATATACAGCTCGTCCACCCGCTTCTTCGCCTCCTGCTGGAAGGCTTCGGGGGAAGGGGCAAAATCCGTATACTTGTAGCCGAACAGCTCATCGCTGATCTCGCCGGTCAGCAAGACACGGATATCCGTCTGCTCATGGATGGCCTTGCAGCAGAGATACATACCCATGCTGGCCCGGATGGTGGTAATGTCGTAGGTGCCTAGCAGGGAGATGACCTCCTCCAGAGTGTCCAGCACCTGCTGGCGGGTCATATATACCTCGGTATGGTCCGCGCCGATGTAATCCGCCACTTCTCTGGCGTATTTCAGATCAATGGCATCCTTGTCCATGCCGATGGCGAAAGTGCGGATCTTCTTCCCCAGCACCAGCGCACTGATGGCGCACACCAGAGAGGAATCCAGTCCGCCGGAGAGCAGGAAGCCCAACGGAGCGTCGGCGTCCAGCCGCTTATCCACACCGGCGATCAGCTTGTTGCGGATGGTGCGGCAGACGGTCTCCAGATCGTCATGGCAATACTCCGTAACGGTAGTCAGGTCGGCGTAGCGGACAAACTTGCCGTCTGCGTAATAATGCCCCGGCGGGAAGGGGCAGACCTCCTTGCACAGGCCGATGAGGTTCTTGGCCTCGCTGGCGAACACGATGCCGCCGTCATCCAGATAGCCGTAGAACAGCGGCCGGATGCCGATGGGGTCCCGGGCGGCGATGAGGGAATCCGTCTTGTGGTCATAGATGATCATGGCAAACTCCGCGTCCAGCTTGGCAAACATAGAAAGGCCGTATTCCCGGTACAGCGGCAGAATGATCTCGCAGTCGCTGCCGCTCTTGAATTCGTAGCCCTTCTCCGTCAGCTGCCGCTTCAGGGGACGGAAGCCGTACAGTTCCCCGTTGCACACCACCATATCACCGTCCAGCTCAAATGGCTGCATACCGGCCTCGGTCAGCCCCATGATGGCCAGCCGGTGAAAGCACAGCCAGCCGGAGCCGGTGTCCATGATTCGGGACATATCAGGCCCCCGGGAGAGGGTCCGGTCGAAATACTCCCAAATCTCATGCTTGTCCAGTTTTTTCGTGGAAAATCCCATAATTGCGCACATAAAAAGCACCTCCGAATACAAAAAAAGCAGCGAACGATCCTAAAATTTTAGGACGAATCGCTGCTGCATCCGTGGTGCCACCTAATTTGCCGGTCACAAAACCGGCCCCTTTATGAGGTTCCAACAAACCCCTGTGCTTTAACGCCGCACGCCGCGTCTCTCCTACTGGGCTGCCGCCGTTCAGATTGCTGCTCCCGAGTGTTATTCCCGTTGCCCCGTTGTACCGGGCTTTCACCATCCCCGGCTCGCTGTGACCGTTTGGCCACGGTACTTGTCTCGATCCACGCATTTTCAATATGGCCGGAGCGTTGGCCCGCTCCGAAATTGATGGACTGATTATAGCCCCGCGCAGTTCATCCGTCAAGATTTCAGATGTCAAATTTTCCGCGCTTTTCCTACCATTTTTATGTGTATTTACAACAAGGACAGTTGTTTCTCTTGACACCCCTCTTTAAATGTGTCATGCTAAAAAAAATGACACAGGAGGGATCAATATGCAGAGGATCAGCTGGATCGGCGTAGGCATCATGGGGAAAGCCATGGTGCGGAACCTGATGAAAGCGGGCTACGAGGTCCACATTTATGCCCGTCACCCGGAAAAAGTGGCAGACGTGGTATCCGAGGGTGCCGTACCCCACGGCAGCATTGCGGAGTGCGTAAAGGCCAGCGAGGTGGTCATCACCATGGTGGGCTTCCCCAAGGATGTGGAGGAGGTCTACTTTGCCCCCGGCAATATTCTGGACAGCGCCGCCAAGGGTATGACGCTCATCGACATGACCACCACCAGCCCCACTCTGGCCCAGCGGATCTACCAAGAGGGCGCCGCCCGGGGACTGCGAGTGCTGGACGCCCCCGTCACCGGCGGTGACAGCGGGGCCCGTGCTGGAACGCTTTCCATTCTGGTAGGCGGCGATCAGGCAGATTTCGACGCTTGCCTCCCCATTTTCCAGGCAATGGGCACTAACATCACCTATTTCGGTCCCGCAGGCTGCGGCCAACACGCCAAAATGGCCAATCAGATCATGATCGCCGGGGCGCTTTCCGGCGTGTGTGAGGCTCTGACCTACGCCAAGGCGGAGGGGTTAGACGGGAATACTTTGCTGGGCGCCGTATCCACCGGAGCCGCCGGCAGCAAGCAGCTGGACTTTCAGGGCAAGAAGATCCTGGCAGGTGACTTTGCCCCCGGCTTCTTCATGAAGCACTTTGTGAAAGATATGCGCCTTGCGGAAGAGGAATCAGAAAACGCCGGGCTGGATCTGAATGTTTTGCAGCAGGCGCTTTCCAACTGTCAATCCTTGATCGACCGGGGCTGCGGTGATCTGGGCACTCAGGCTCTGATCAAATTCTACGAAAAATAACAGATGAAAACAGGGGGCACAGCGTCAGCGTTGTGCCTCCTGTTCATTCCGTCTGTCAATCCGTCTCCTTGGGAACCGGTTGAATTTCCAAATAATAATGGGGCTGGTTCAAATCCAACGTCACCTCCGTAACGCCGTTTTCCGGATCAAAACCGACGTTCTGGCCTGTGATTTGGACGTTTTCTGCATGGCTAACGGAGGCTGTCTGGGCCGTGAAGGTCAGGGTGGAATCCAGCGTGGTCATCAGATCATATCCTTGCAAGTTCCGGCGGCCTGAGCCGGAGCAGGCAAAGTCAAAGCTGGGGGGCCTTCCAATACTGCGCCGTGACCTCCGCCGTACCGCCAGTCGGAACGGTAATCTCCGTTTTCAGATACAGTACCCGATCCACAGACAGCACCTCGTCCATCAGCTCATCCAGCCGTCCGCTGTCATAACGGTCCACCGGTTTATCCGACAGCATACCGTATTGCTCCAACGCCCGCTCCGCCAGCAAGCAATAAGTTTCCGGGTTCAAAATCTCCGCCGCCTCGCTGAGCCAGCCGTAATAGCCGGGATCTTCTTCCATTGTGTCAAAGATCTCCCGGCTTAACTCCAGCAGCACCTCATGAAGCGTAGTCGCACTCAGGGTAACGGTACAGGAAACACCGTCGATCTCCTCGCCGGGATCGCAGCCGCCGTCCCGATAGCCTTGTAATGTGTAGCCCGTCAGGTCCGCCCCGATCACGATCAGCTTCTTGCAGATTTTACTCTGCCGCTGACCGTCAGGTACAAAATAGCTGTAAGTGATCTCTCCGGTGCGTTCATCCCAGCCGTACCCCTCAAAGCCGTAGGACAGCACCGTGGTGCGGGCTTCATCCGCTGTAAACGTCACCGCCTGAGTAGCCGCCTGATACTGTTCCGTAGGCGCTCTAAAATCCGTAAAAGTATAGACTGTGACCGGAATATCCGCCGGCGCTTGCGTCCCGGTGGCCGCTTCCCGGTAATCGCCGCCGTCCAGAAGCGTCTGATAATCCGTCCATTGGCTTGGATACCGCAGATTTAGGGTAGAAGTGTCACCGCCGCCGGCGCCGCCAAAGCCGCCCGCATAATCGCCGATGACCAGCTCCGCCCCCACTGTCTCTCCGTTCACCGTCAGACCGGGATCTACGGAAAGCAGATCCTTGATCCCGCCCACAATGGGATACAGCAGGGTCAGCGTCACATCCGTATCGGTTGGATTGCTGAGGATATAACCGTCCGTTATCGCCGCGCCCCACTGGGAAGCGTACCCCTCCGGGTCTGTCCGGGGGGTGAAATCCCAATCCGTGTGCCGTTCCGCCGTCACGCCGGGATTTTCGTCTGCCGTGGTCAGGGGCAGCACCGGCCCGGCGTAGGACATGAACGCCACAGCGTCCGCAGCGCTGTCCGCATTATTGATCCCGCTGCCGCCCGCACTGGCTCCATGACCGCGAAAGCCGC
>ERZ791574.805-NODE-805-length-20323-cov-523.295441_pt1 | contig 20323 bp, 19 predicted proteins | sample MGYA00433098_ERZ791574 | MGnify/ENA primary metagenome ERZ791574 (study PRJEB30046, sample SAMN00791933) | human gut metagenome | study: EMG produced TPA metagenomics assembly of the A metagenome-wide association study of gut microbiota in type 2... | reverse complement strand
AAGGTGATGTGGCTATCCACCGTCGTGGTGAGGGTGATATCTGGCAAGGATTGTGGGAACCATATAACGCATCAGATGTTCCGCAACTGCCTGCCTTTGTCCATAATCCTCTTCTCCTGGCTAAGGATGTGAAGCATGTACTTACCCATCGCATCCTCCTTGCCGACTTCTATCTGCAGGAAACAGAAACCCGCCCCCTGCTCCCTGATGATTATATCTGGGTGAAAGAGGACGAGATAGAACAGTATGGTGTTCCTAGATTGATAGAAATCTTGTTGGAAATGGTTCAAGCTAAATCATAAAAAAGAGGGTGTGTCATAAGGCCATGACACACCCTCTCTTATTTATATATCCTCTGTTAGATATTTCGTCTCAAGCAAGAATTAGTAATTCTGTGCTTCAATCTGGAAGTAGCTCTGTGGGTGGTTGCAGACTGGGCAAACCTCAGGAGCCTGCTTGCCTACTACGATATGTCCGCAGTTAGAGCACTGCCAGATGCAGTCGCCGTCACGAGAGAAGACGAGCTTGTCCTGTACGTTCTTCAAGAGCTTGCGATAACGCTCCTCATGATGCTTCTCAATCTGAGCAACCATCTCAAACTTAGCAGCAATCTCGTCGAAGCCCTCTTCACGAGCTTCTTTCGCCATACGAGGATACATGTCTGTCCATTCATCGTGCTCACCATTGGCAGCAGCTTCCAGGTTCTTCTCTGTATCCTGGATAGCACCGCCCTCCAGATACTTGAACCACAACTTAGCATGCTCCTTCTCGTTAGCAGCTGTCTCCTCAAAGATGTTGGCTATCTGTACAAAACCGTCCTTCTTTGCCTTGCTTGCAAAATAGGTATATTTGTTACGAGCCTGTGACTCACCAGCGAAAGCCTCCTGGAGATTCTTCTCTGTCTTTGTTCCTTTTAATTCCTTCATAATGTATTCTGTATTAAGTTATTAATATGTTCTTTATTAAATTCTTTTGCAAAGAAAATGCAAACGAGCGCAATGAAAGCTTGCTTTCAAATTGCCGAGTGCAGCTTTTCTTATGCAAAGATATTGAAAATATTTCAAATATACAAATAAATTAAGAACTATTTAACTTTTTGGCGCTTATTTAAATAAAATAAAGCAAAACCGAGCATGGCAACACCGAAGATCCACGAGATAATGGCACTCGTTACCATACCCAGCGTATGAGTGAATCCCGCTACAACGAAGGTGAGGAAACTCACACAGGCTACAGTCAGGGCGTATGGCAACTGTGATGATACATGATGCACATGCTTGCATTCCGCTCCCGCACTTGCCATGATGGTAGTATCGCTGATAGGAGAGATATGGTCGCCACATACCGCTCCTGCCATACATGCCGAGATAGAGATGATGCGCAAAGGATCAGCACCAGGGAATACGGCGATGCAGATAGGAATCAGAATACCGAAGGTTCCCCATGAGGTGCCTGTTGCAAATGCCAGGAAGCCTGCTACCAGGAAGATGATGCCCGGAAGAAGCATCTGAAGTTCTGATGCACTGCTCGCTACAACCGATGATACATATTCTGCCGCACCCAGCGAGTCGGTCATACTCTTCAGCGTCCATGCCAAAGTAAGAATCAGAATGGCTGGTACCATCGCCTCAAAACCCTTGATGAGACTACTCATCGCCTCATCGAAAGGCAAGGTCTTGCGAATGGTAAACATCATGATGGTAAGAATCAGGGCTGCCAAAGAACCGATTACCAGACCCACAGAGGCATTGCTCGCAGCAAAGGCATCTACAAAGTTGAGATAGTTGGCATTATCGGCATCGAAGAATCCGCCCGAATATACCATGCCCGCCATGCAGAAGATAATCAGCATGATGATTGGAATCACCAGGTCGCTCACGGTTCCCTTGTTCTTGGAATCCTCTTCCTGTTTGGCTCCCACACCATGCTCAACAATCTGCAGTTTGGTATCGCTCACTTCATCGAGTTTTCCGCCATTGGTTCGCTCGTACCATTCCTTCAGTCTTGCATCATACTTGCTCATCGCCTTGAAGTCGAAGCCCAGTATCACGATGCCAAACATAAAGAGGATGGTAAAGAATGCGTAGAAATTAAAAGGTATCGCCTTGCAGAAAAGCGCCAGTCCGTTCTCTCCGCCCGATACGAAGCCCGATACCGCAGCTGCCCAACTCGAGATAGGGGAGATAATGCAGACCGGAGCGGCTGTAGAATCGATGAGATAAGCCAGCTTCTCCTTGGTAACACCATTGCGCACAGCGATAGGACGCATCACCGAACCCACCGTAAGGCAGTTGAAGTAATCGTCGATGAAAATCAGAATGCCGAGCAGGATGGTAGCAATCTGTACGCCAACCTTCGAGTGTACGTGCTTGGAAGCCCAACGGCCGAAAGCTGCCGAACCTCCCGCCTTGTTCATCAGTGAAACGATGCTGCCCAACACCACCAGGAATACCAGAATGCCTACATTCCAGGGATCGGAGAGGCAATGTATCAAGCCGTAAGCTTTGGCTTCATCGCCTTCGCCTACGGTATGATTGGTAAGGTGAACCAGGAATCCGTCGAATCCGGTTCCCATTGAAATACAATATTGTACGGCACCCAGAATGATGCCGATAAAGAGAGAAGAATAGACCTCCTTCGTCTTCAGCGCCAGAGCGATGGCGACGATAGGAGGCAGTAACGACCATGCGGTCCCAATCATGTTGTAATCCATTTTATTGTTTTTTGGCAAAGGTAGTTTTTTTCGGTAATATATGCAAGCTTTTGGGCAGAAAAAATGGTGCTTATGGGTTGATATGGGCTGTTTTAGCATATTTTATCATTATAAAGTGTCGTTTTTCTATATTTTTATTGTATCTTTGAAAACTCAAATTGCAACTCAATCTGAGATAGAATGGAAACTCAATTTTAACAACTTAATAATGGAGGACTAATTATGAACATCAATTCTGGTATTAAGCAAGCCGTGATTTTAACCATCGGTATCATCATGCTTGGATTTTGTATCAAGTCGGGACTTGAAAGTGTGATTAGTAAAGACCGAAAGGTTGTAGTGAAAGGCCTTGCCGAAAAGGAGGTGGAGGCTGATAAGGTGACGTGGCCTATCGTTTCCAAGGAAATAGGCAATGACCTGCCTGAACTCTATCAAAAAATCAATGCCACCACGAGAACCATCAGAAACTTCCTGGTGGAGAATGGCGTTAAGGCTAATGAAATCAATGTGAATGCGCCTGTGGTCATCGATCTCAATGCTGAACGATATGGCGAAAACCGCCAGGGGTATCGTTATAATATTACTTCCATCATCACGGTTACATCGAAGAATGTGAAACTGGTCCGCAGTATCATTGCCCGTCAGGGTGATCTGCTTCAGAAAGGTGTTGCCATTGTGGATGGTGGTTACGAGAATCCGGTGAAGTATGAGTATGTTGCCTTCCGGCAGATGAAACCTAAAATGATGCAGGAAGCGATAGAGAATGCTGAGCAGACTGCTACCCAGTTTGCTGAGAACAGCAAGAGTAAGATTGATAAAATTATGAATGCCGACCAGGGCCAGTTCTCTATTGAAGACCGCGATTCCAATACCCCATATATTAAAAAGGTAAGGGTTGTTACTACCGTTACTTATTCTTTGAAGGATTAGGAGTAGTGATTAGTGAATAGTGATTAATTGTAATAAGAGGGTGTGTTATAGACTAATGGCACACCCTATCAAATTAAAGCAACGAAAAAACTATGAAGAAAATTATATTAGCAGTTGTTTTATTTCTACCATTTCTTGTTTCTTGTTCTCAGAACAGGAAAGCACCTGCTGTTTCTTCTCAAACGGCTGAAGAGAAGTCTGAGAAAACTGAAACTGCCAAGGTGCAATATCTTACCACATCTGATTTCAGAAAAAAGATTATGGATTACGAGGCTCATCCGGATGAATGGGTATTCGCCGGTTCCCGTCCTGCCGTCATCGATTTCTATACCACCTGGTGTGGTCCTTGCAAGATGATGGCTCCTATAGTAGAATCTCTCGCCGAGAAATATGCCGGCAAGATAGATTTCTATAAGGTTGATATCGATCAGGAGTCCGAACTTGCTTCTGTTTTCGGTATCAGCAGCATCCCTACCTTCCTCTTCATCCCCGTGAAAGGCAAACCATCTGTTCAGATGGGTGCTATGCAAAAGGAGGATTTCGAAGAACTGATTGGTAAAATTAAAACAAAATGACAATTTGGTAGCATCTCAAATTTCCATGCCTCTCCTTACCTATATGTAGGTATTTTCGGGCGATACCTACTTTTGATGATGCCCGAAATTTGGAGATTTGTCAGATAATACCTAAATTTGCACTCGGAAAAAATGTTTTATGTAATTAAAAATATTATAGTATTATGATTATTGAAAATGTTCATGCAAGAGAAATCTTGGATTCTCGTGGCAATCCTACAGTAGAGGTTGAAGTTTCATTGAAGTCAGGTGTCGTAGGTCGTGCATCGGTTCCTTCTGGTGCATCAACTGGCGAGAACGAGGCTTTGGAACTTCGTGATGGCGACAAGAACCGCTATGGCGGCAAGGGCGTCTTGAAGGCCGTGGAGAATGTGAATCAGGTGATTGCTCCGGCTTTGGTAGGTTTTTCTGCCTTGGAGCAGCGTGCCATCGATTATAAGATGTTGGAACTCGACGGTACCAAGACCAAGTCTAATCTGGGTGCCAATGCCATCCTCGGTGTTTCTCTGGCTGTGGCTCATGCTGCTGCTGAGTATCTCCACATCCCATTGTATCGCTACATTGGTGGTTGCAATACTTATACCCTTCCTGTTCCTATGATGAACATCATCAATGGTGGTGCTCACTCTGATGCGCCTATCGCCTTCCAGGAATTTATGATCCGTCCTGTGGGTGCTCCTTCCGAGAAGGAGGCTATCCGTATGGGTGCAGAGGTGTTCCATGCCTTGGCTAAGCTCTTGAAGAGCCGTGGTCTTTCTACTGCCGTAGGTGATGAGGGCGGTTTCGCTCCTGCACTCGATGGTATAGAGGATGCGCTCGACAGTATCTGCCAGGCTATCAAGGATGCCGGTTATGAGCCAGGAAAGGATGTGAAGATTGCCATGGACTGTGCTGCCAGCGAGTTTGCCGTTCAGGAGAATGGTGAGTGGTTCTACGATTACCGCCAGTTGAAGGATGGCAAGAAGAAGGATCCTAATGGTAAGAAACTGACTGCTGCTGAGCAGATCAAGTTCCTGGAGGAGCTGATTACTAAATATCCTATCGATTCTATTGAGGATGGTCTTGATGAGAACGATTGGAACAATTGGGTGAAGTTGACCGCTGCCATCGGTGACCGCTGTCAGTTGGTGGGTGACGACCTCTTTGTTACAAACGTGAAGTTCCTGGAAAAGGGTATCAAGATGGGTGCAGCCAACTCTATCCTCATCAAGGTGAACCAGATTGGTTCTCTTACCGAGACTCTGGATGCTATCGAGATGGCTCATCGTCATGGTTACACCACCGTTACTTCCCATCGTTCTGGTGAAACCGAGGATACTACAATTGCTGATATTGCCGTAGCAACCAACTCCGGTCAGATCAAGACGGGTTCTATGAGCCGTACCGACCGTATGGCTAAGTACAACCAGCTTATCCGCATTGAAGAGCAGTTGGGTAATAACGCATCTTACGGTTATAAGAAGTTGAAATAGGAATGATGATATGAAATTGGAAAATACCAATTTCACCATGACATACACATTTTATAAAAATAGAATAGATCAGATACGAAATAGATGGGCATGGATGACCGTGAGGGTTGTCCATGCTTTTTATCTTCTATGATGTATCTGCATCTTCATGTATTTAACTGGATAACTTCGATATATTTTATTGATTATGACAAACGTATTGATTAGTGCTGCCGGACTTTGCGGTGCCACCATTATCGGTGCCATTCTGGGTTTCTTCGTCAAGGAGTTGCCTCATAAATGGAACGATGCTGTGTTGGGATATTGTGCTGGAATCATGCTGGCTGCTTCCACGTTGGGACTGATAGTGCCAGCCTTCGAACAGACTAGTCTTTGGTGGCTGGTAGTAATCGGCGTGATGGCAGGAGCCCTGTTCCTGAACGTGCTAGATCTGGTAACTCCCCATCTTCATCATATCACGGGACTCGATCCCGAGGAGCATCGCAACAATGCTAGGCTCAGTCATGTGATGCTTTTTGTGATGGCAATCGCCCTGCACAAACTGCCCGAGGGCATGGCAGCAGGAGTGAGCGTCTGCTCAGCAGAAGGTGCAACGGAGTGGGGTGTTTCCTTCGGCATCGCCCTGCAGAATATCCCCGAGGGAATGGTCATCATCGCTCCTTTGATGATGGCTGGTGTTTCTGCAGCCCGTACCTTCTTCATTTCCATCTTCATCGCCCTGCTCGAAGTGGTAGGCATTCTGTTGGGTTTCGGTTTGGGCTCAGCCTCTACCACCTTCCTCCCCGTGATGCTGGGCTTTGCTGGTGGTGCCATGCTTTATGTAACGAGCGATGAGATGATTCCGGAAACCCATGCCCATGGCTTTCAGAAGCAAGCCACCTATGCCCTTCTCCTGGGTTTCATCACCTTTGTGCTGATGGAGAAATGTGTGTAATCAGAATCTGGTGAGGAGTATATAGCAAAGGGTGTCTGCTTCGTTAGTCATCGAAACAGGCTTCATTGATAGTTGAAGTAGGCTTCATCGGGCAATGAAGCTTATTACAGTTTTTTTCTGCATATATAAAAAAGCGGAGCGTGATTTCACAACCACACTCCGCGCAAACTTAAACAACTAATATGCACGGTTTTTGGTTTATGCTATAAAGTATAGTGAAAATCAATTATTTATGTGTGTTTTTGCCGTTTTTAAAAAGCGATATTTATATATTATATTATTATTTTGGTGTTTTTATTGTTACTTTTAGTGTTACTTAACTTTTCATAAGTGCTGATATTCAATAAATTGTTGTATCTTTGCATCGGTAACAAAAATAACACTAATAATGGCAAGAAATAAAAGTGATAAGAGAAACGTAATCCTACGTGAGAAGAAAAGGTCTAATGGTGGGTGCTCTCTTTATTTGGATATGTATAACCCAGATAAAAATAACAACCATTCCTATAAATTTTTAAAATTGTATATAGAACCCGAGAAAGGTAGCGTTGAAAAAAGAGCGGAAATAAGAAAGCGTAATCGTGAGATAAGAAATCTTGCAGAAGCTGCAAGGCAGAAGCTGGAAGATGATTTGAATTGTGGACGATTGGGCATAGTGAATGTAAATAAGTCCAAGAAACTTTTGCTGGTGGATTGGTTAAGGGCATTTGCCGAGAAGAAAGTAAAGCAAGGACGCAGCAAAAGCAATATAACTACAATTAATAATGTGATTCTGCATATAGAGAAGTTTGGAGCTGGCAAAAAATACTTGTTAGATGTAGATAAGGCTTTTTGTCAAAAGTTTCTTTTGTATCTTGCAAGTGCAAAGACTATAGGAAATAATAATCCCAAATGGTGTGAACATTATGAGAAGCCAATGGCGAAGAGTACGGCACAACTTTATTATAATACATTTGTTACTGCTTTGAATGAAGCTGTAAGGGACAATTATCTAAGTATAAATCCTGCAACCAAATTGAGCATGGAGGACAAGAAACCGATAAGGGCAGAAATGGCAAATAGAGGATACTTAGAAAGAGAAGATATTTTGAAGTTAGTGACTACACCTTGCAAGAATGATATGGTAAAGAGTGCCTTCCTGTTCGCTTGCTTTTGTGGACTACGTGTAAGTGATGTACGTTCCTTAGTGTGGGGTGATATTGAAAATAGAGAAGACCGTCTGTTTGTTGTTAAGCAAATGGTAAAGACAAAGCATAGTATAACAATCCCATTGTCTGATGCTGCTTTAAAGTGGATGCCAACAAGGGGAGACGCTAAAGATTCTGATTTGGTATTTGATTTGCCAAACTATTTTAGCATCAATTATATCCTTCAGCAATGGGGTAAGGCTGCTGGTGTTGAAAAGAAAGTGTCCTTCCATGTATCGAGTCACAATAAAATCTTTTATTGATTGAATATCAGTAAGTTAAGTACTTTAAAGAATGTAACTGCTAACGATTTAGAAACGAGCTATATTCTTTTTCTTTCACAACCTTGCAATATACAAAGAACGCCTCAATTCGGGGGCAAAGATACGATATTTTTCTTAATATCCCATAATTTGCAAGAAGAGAAATATGGAAATTAGGACTTTTTTACAAAAAATCTCAAACTTGTGAACATAACCCCATCATAAAAATGAATAGCAAGTATTCCTGCTGAGTTTATCAAATCATGGCCCTTGTTGTTGATGACGACTCTACCATCAGCTCATATATACCTTTCCGACACAAGCATATAGTGTTTTCATTTGTACCCCGAGTGTGTACAGTTTCAAACCATGATTTACATTCTAACATAAGAAACTGAAGCCGTGACCATTTGTGTATTTTTGCCAAACTAACTCCAGTACATACAACAGATGTAAAAGATTTCTGCAAAATCGACCGAAATCATAAGAAAAAAACACCAAACCAGCAAATTTCTTAAAGATTATATCTGTTTATTAAGATTATTTTTGTATATTTGCAGCATTATTTTGGTGGTAAAGCCTATTGGCCTGCCACGTGACAATAGGACTTTACGGAGCAAGCCTATATCACAATTCTTCTCCGTAGTAGCAGTCCGTTCTCTCTCACTGGTCTCTCCCTGCGCGGCAGAGGCATACGTTTTTATATTTTTCAAACACTCCAAATTGACAGCGCATGAGAAAGTTTACTTCTTTGTTACTGTTAGGCTTCGCTCTCGGCAGTTTCGCACAAACGCCCGGAGGAGTCAGCGGAAGCGAACTGTGGTTCAAGACTGCGCCATTGAACTCAGACCTGCAAGGTTATTACCGTTGGCAGGATTTCTCTGGGGATTCCATACGGCTGATGCTATTGGACAGCCGTGGCGTCAAGTCTGAACTTACTCTTCCGAACAGTTCAGTCCATTACTTCAACTTTAATCCGAGTCTCTGGCTCGCAGACGGATTTCGTAGTCTGAGTGCCAAACTCAAACACGGCAACCTCTCGCAGGCTACCGTCATCGGTGTCTTTGCACCGGAACTGGCAACCATCGGCAAGGATATGGTTGTATATGCTCTTGACGGCCGCAAGGGCGACGGAGCCATTCTGAGCAAGGACAAAGCCGTAAGGGGTAGAGGTGTTGAACCACTGGACTATGGTTCAGCATCGGGTGAAGACCTGCTTTATCAATCAAGCGATTCTTTGTCCGAGAACGGTTTTAAGGAAAGCGCTCTGCGAGTTGTGTCCTACTTCAAGGTAAGCAATCCTTCAACAACATTGTGGGGAGACAACTCCAACACCACATTATTCATCTGAACCCCTTCCACCTCTGGCAGTTTCGGTACGGATTTCCCGACCTCGCTCTTCGGTAATGCTTCCATCCGCGGATATGCCCCTGAGCTTATTGTGTTCAGCAGGATGCTTACACCCGATGAGCGCAGAAAAGTGGAGAGCTATCTGGCGGTAAAGTACGGCATCACCCTCAAAGGCTCGTATCTTGACAGCGACGGAAACCTGACTTGGGATATGGCGGAGAACCAAGCCTACCACCATAGGGTCACAGCTGTTGGAACCGACACGGCAGGAAGTCTCTCCCAACCGCTTTCCGCAACATCATATGAGGAAAGTCCGGTGTATGCGGCCTTGAAGGAGAACGGAACTTATCATGACGCAAATCCATACAACCCTTCATCCGCTTCACGTCTGCTTGTCATGGGACGTGAAAACGGCAATCCGATGCCGGACAGAGGCTTCACTTTCTGGGGCGACGATGATGTGGCACTTGCAACATATACCTCACCTACAGATTCCCTGTGGCATGTCATGAAAGGTACATGGATGGTCAAGACCAACGTGCCGTCAAAGCCCGACAGTACAGTGGCAAGATGGACTGCGCAAGGATTTGAAGTGTCAAGGAATGGCTTTACTGACAATATCATCCAAGAGAAAGCCGCTTCCGGAGCTTATGCCACGACCCCAGCCCTTGTTGGAGGTGGCGGTGCTTTTGAGTTCACCTGTCCGACAAGTCACCCGACTTTTGACGTTGGCTTCGGAAGCATCGGTGGCAGCACATGCAAGTATGGATTCCGGTTCACCAATGCTGGAGTTGTTTATCCGATCATCAACGGAGCGGTCTCAAATTCATACATCGCCACGGATGTTGACGGAACGGACATCTCTATCCGCAAGGAAGGCAAAAACATCTATCTGCGTGTTGACGGAACAGGAAGTGCGACAAGAACCATATCCATTTCGGATGCAACTGACACAGACACAAATGTGGGCATTATCCGAACGGAAGGAGCAGAGTCCGCCTTGAATATGGCAGGCTTGAGGACAGGAGGAATAGATGATGTCGGTTATATGGCAGAGTTGAGCTATGACCTCACACCGGACAGGGAGTTCTCGGACTATTGCCGCAAGCGTACCGTCATGCTCATAGACCCAAGCGGTGAAGGTGATTTCGACATCAACAGCAATAGCAACATAAGATGCTCCAAGCCTGATATGACAAGGGGCAAGACCATATTCCGCAATATCCTATGGGATGCAGACGGAAGCGGAAGCGATGTGTTCACATTCGCCTATTATGACGGCATTTCCTATGATGCCACTCCTACGCCGTCAAGTTGCGAGAATGGAGTTCCACGTAATGACGGGTATATCGACATCGGCATCAACATCGGTACACCAGTCTATTCCTATGTGCTCAGCGTTGACACCGTTGCAGGAAAAGTAAAAGGAGAAACCATTGCCAGAGGAACATTCTTCGGTGACACGCATAGAATCACGAATCTTGCCCCCGGCGCCTATGCGCTGTCCGTATCACAAGGTGGAGGCAACGAGATTTATGCCACTGGCAACGCACTCTACACCTCATACTCGCATGACACCAGGACCTATCTGTCTGGCGACATCTCATGGACGGTGAACGATACAAAATCAAACTACCGTGTGGGATTGGATCCAAGTCTCACGGACGAGATCACCCAATATGGCTTCGACGTGCGGGGCGACAAGGCACATATCATAACCGGTGGATATACAAGCCTAACCAAATATGTCACCATCAAGCCGGGCGATGTGCTCAGTGTTACAGTCCGCAATATGCAGGTCACATACAAGTTGAACGGACAGACCGTGCATCATGAATATGTCTGGTCACTTCGTGCATGGCGGTTCTGCATCAAGTACGGAAAGGGCGAGACACATATCACAGATCTTACCGTAAATGGTACGCCTGTAACCTCATTCACCACAAGGGGCAACGTGCAGATAGAAAAATACAGCTTGAACTTGCACCGCCGACCGAGAAAGAATGCAAAGAAGAGGAAAAGAATACGGACAATGTAGAGGTTGTTGCTAATGCTGATATTCGCAATAAACATCAGCATTTTTCAAAGGTGAAAATCTGAAATTAGAAAATAGCGGCAATTAGCAATAAATAGCTTTATGTCGCTACTTATCTGATTTTCTGCAAAGTTAACAAAAGTTTGCAGGTATAAAGATTTTCACCTCTTTATTTTTCCAAGTACAAATAAAATAGTGAGGGCAAAAGCTTTAAAACTCCAGGCAAAACATAAAGCTTTTGCCCTTACAGGCGTCTTGCTGATTGCCATCATACCAAAGGCGATGCCCTGGGCTAGGAGTTTTTGGGCCTTCAGCCCGTACTTGAACCACATGCGAAAGTTCTGTTTCTAAAAAATCTTCTGTTCAGATATGTTCCTATTCATTTATATTATCACCCACACTGACATAAGAAAGAACCAAACGGCGAACCACGGCATGAATGTCTTCATTAGGGAACTTCTGGCGATATTTCTCCGTAAGGTCTTCACAGAAATACATCTTGCTATGAACCAAAGAAGAAGGAATATTTTGATGTATAAACACATCGTATGTTGCAACAGGCTTGCCATCCTTTGTGTCGACAGGCACAATATCCATCTTATACCAAGCATTTGCAGAAGCGGCAGGGAACAATCTATAATTGTCATTCCTCTCCACTTTACCAGCGATGCTCAGTATATATCCGTCAGCAGACTTATCGTCCTCAGGATTCACAGCATATAGCATACATGTAGCAGGAAGCGTCGAGTATTTTTTTGTGATAAACTGATATTTCCTGCTTCCTCCAAAAGGAGGGTTTGCCTTCAAATCCTGCTCTATATCCTCACGAATTTGTGGCGCATCCACCACAAACTCTACTTCGCCAGTATAATTGACGACAGATTTCGATGACTGTGGATTTGGCGGAATAACTTCACCATTGTCATTGCTGTTGTCACACGCACAAAAAGCCAAGACTACCAACAGTAGTAAGACTGATATTTTTACTATATACTTCATATCCTAATTTGTTTATTAAACCTATTCTGATATTAAACGTAGAATATGCCTAAAAATTGCTCTATTCTACGTTTTTAACATTCCATCTAAAACTTGCCTATTTTATTTATTTTATCAAGAACAAAAAGGAAGTGTTGATTACAATCAATAGCCATTTTGGGGCTTGGTGGAGGTATTGATTAGAAAATATTTCTGCTTTCGATGTTCGTTGGAGGTGTAGATTGTAATCAACAGGCACTTTTAGGTTCGTTATAGCCATTGATTGCAGTCAAGACCTATTTTTATGTGTCATTGGGGCTGCTGATTGCAATCAATGGTTACTTTTAAGAGCCGTTAGTAGTTTTGATTCAAGTTTCTTCTGTCCACAAAATGTGAAAACATCTGTTGATTGCTGTTTCTTTCAACTTTTTGTGTTAAGAATTACAAGAAATCAGAATCAAAAGCTATTTTTATGGGCAAAAACCATCTTTTTATCATCCTGCTGTCATTTTTTTGCAATAAGGTTGCGGTTTTCTCGTTTATTTTTATATCTTAGCAATCGCAACTGGAGAAATCCAACGATGCACAAAACGATTTGTCAAATTTAAATCCTTAACATCATGAAAGAGATTTACGACATCAACATTCAGCGCATGAATAACGGTGCGCATTTCACGTTTGTAAGTAACATTCTTGCACGTGCAGAAGCCGATACAGCCGTCAAGGGCAAGGCTTCAGAACTCGTCAGTAATTTCAAGACTGCCGTCAATGCAGAGGACGAAGCCTTGAAAATTTCACAGAAAAGTCTCTTGACTGATGATATTGCCAAGGCTGACATCGACCGTGACGCTCTCTATGCTGGCTACAAGAAAGCCGTTGAAGCATTCCTTGCTATGCCTATCGCTGACATGGCACAGGCAGCAAAGGTTCTCGCACAGCACATCAAGGACTACAAGATTAACACCGCTGGCCAACTCGATAAGGAGACTGGTCTTTTGGTTAATTTCATTACAGACCTTGAAGACAAGTATTCCGCACAAGTTGCAAAGTTAGGCTTGACAGCATTTGTTACAAATCTGAAAGAAGCTAACGAACGAGTAAGAATGCTTACCTTGCAGCGTACCAATGAGAAAATGGGTGTGACAGTTGGAGCTTTGAAAGCAGCTCGCACTTCAAGTGATGATGCTTACCGTGCTTTGGTAAAGATGGTAAACGCCCTTGCACTCGTCTTTGGTGAAAAGGATTATACGGCTTTCATTGACTATGTGAATACGGAAGTTACCCACTACAAGCGTGAGGTTATCGGGCAAAAAGCCAAGGCTCCATCTACTTCGGACAGCACAAGTACACCAAGCGGTAACGGTTCGGCATCTGGCTCTGGTTCTTCTTCAAGTGGTGGCTCTACGTCTGGCGGAAGCTCATCTTCCGACGGAGAATGAGGAGTTATTGAATTGGAGTAAAGACGAAGTAAAAAATTCCATACCACTCTCTTCATTTTCAGAGTGGCATGGAATTTACATAAATGAAATAGATATGGAAAAAGAGGATATTATAAAAAAAATCTAATAGATTAACAGATGATTGAAGATATGTTCTTTTGCGTTATTTCAATTGTAGTGGGAGGCTATTTAGTGTCTCAAAAATTAAGAGCTATTTATAATAGACTCCCCCTTTCTCTAAAAGATAAGATTTCTTTTGGGGAAGGACTCATCCTAATTATATCTGGGTTCATTGCATTATATGTGAAATCGGCTATACCAATTAATGCTTTGCTTTTTGGGTGTTTCCTACTTCCGAAAATGTATCAACAAGAAAAGTATTGGAATGCTCGTCGTTTTACAACCGCATACATAATGCATTGTAGCGGTTGGATTTTAAGTATAGGGCTTATTATCTATGGTATTCTCCAATTATTTCAGCATATATAAATTGTAAGAACATAGATTACATTAACCAAAAACTTGCCAATGCCATAAATAACATTGGCAAGTTTCTAAAATTTCAAATAATGGATAAAACAGAAACGATAGTACAATTAAAAAAATTGCTTGCAAGTAAAAAAGCGGCAGATTTGTTAAAGGCTTAAAAAAAACTTCAACGCAATTATTTCCCTGAATTTGGGAATACAGTAGTTGATATTTTCGAAGAAAGATATAAAAGAAATATATCATGGGAAGTACAAGTTGAGGCAATTAAAATAATAGGTAAACAGCATTTGGTTAAAGCCTTACCTTTGTTAGAACAAATAGTAAAAAAAAATATGGAGCATGATATGGTAACGATGGAAGCTGCTGCTGCATATTTCAGAATTGTTAGATTGAATATGAGAGATGTATCTCCTATCATAAAATCTTTTGGAAACATCGGCTTTAACTTCGTTGAAGTACAATAGTTCCATGGGGAAAAAGGCTCATTATATTAAAACAAAATGAGAATCATTATGAGAATATTCTTTTTGATGTGCATTTTGGGGGCTTCTTTGACGATAGCAGCTCAGAATATCATTTATGGTAATAAAAATGAGCAGAGAGCTATAAATATGGCATTTGATATTCTGCAAGTTTATTACCATTCAAAAGAACTGTGTGTTTCAGATTCGATTTATGATCTTGATTGGGATATTTTTTCAGATATGGTTGATACTCAGACCAAACAAATTCTCTGGTCTTATCGAATAGAGAAAAAATTTATTTGGAACGCTCCAACATATTCTGAAGCTTTATTATCTATATTCGGTCCTGAAACTTGTGATTCTTGTATGTATATAGCAAATTTTTCGGAGCCATATAAAGGAATGATAAGATGCGACATCCTACCAAAAGATAAAATGGTTGGCATTTATGGATCGCCTGTTATTTCGGCTTTTCTATTTAAATACAATAATAGAGGAGAAATTTATCAGAGCTATAAAGCTGAAGTCAATATAGACTAATTAAAATTCTTTCAAAAAGGGATTGTGTGAAATGGCACAGTCCCTTTTTATAAGATATTATACAAAGGTCTTTGTATGCCCAATTGTATGATTGCAACCCTCTCCATCTTCATCGCATTCCCATAAAGGTCTTTATTCCATAAAAGTTGTTATAAATGCTGCGAAAATTCTTGATTGTGACATTCCAACCGTAACTTTGCCAGTTCAAACAAATTAAATCATATCAAAATGTAGTAGAATTATAAAAAATCAGCAACAAAATGGAACACAAGAAACAGACCGGGCATGTCTGCCGATGGATGGTTTTTGGCATAACGATTGTCACCATCGTCGTAGGATGTACCATAGTAATCGGCCTATTTGAATGGCGCGACAGAAGCAGGATGGAGAGCAGGAACGCAGAGACACACCTTTGGCGTAAAAACGTGTATGACTTGAATATGCGTGTCGCCAAGTTATCTCTGCTTGGTGAGACAATGGAAAACATTGACAGACATATTATTGTGCGTTTTTTGATTAATACTACAATTCAATGCAATAAATTCAATATCAAGTCGTTCTTTAGTTATAACATAAAAGCAAAACAATATGAAAGTATCATTAAAACAAGGCTATAAACCGCCTTAAACTTCAATCGGGAATATCAGAGGATATGATCCTTTTTGCTTCTTTGAAATATTTTCCATGTTCAGGCAACCCATACCAATGGCAGTGGCAAGACCTTGAAGACCATCCAGAAGAGCGGTCCTGACGGTGAGATTACCACCTCGTTTGAGTATGACGGCATACAGCGTCTTGTTCGTGTTACCGACACGGAGGGCAATGTGACGACCTCTACTTACGACATGGGTGACCGCCGTACTGAGGTGAACCATCCTGCAAGCGGCATCACAAGTTTCACTTATGATGCGCTCGGCAATGTGCTGACCAAGCAGACTGCCAACCTTGCAAAGGAAGGCAAGTTCATCACCTACGATTATGACTATCAGCGTCTGACGGGTATCAACTATCCTGACCACCCGGAGAATAATGTGAAGTATTGCTATGGTGGTCGCAACGCTTCTCAGAACCGTATTGGCAGATTGATGCTCCGTGAGGACGGAACAGGTGCCATTGAATACTTCTATGGCAAGATGGGTGAGGTGACGAAGACTCGACGCACGATGATTGTGCCTAACCAGGCGATAGCAACCTACGTCACGCAGTGGACCTACGACAGCCACAACCGCCTATTGGAGATGATTTACCCTGATGAGGAGAAGATTACCTATTCTTACAACCTCGGTGGACAACTCGAAAAGGTGCATGGATACAAGTCATACGGCTACGATTATGTAAGCAAGATTGGCTATGACAAGTTCGAGCAGCGCACATACTTGAAGTATTGCAACGGTGCAGAGACATTCTACACCTACGACCCACAGCGTCGCAGATTGCAGAACCTGGCAGTGAACAGTGCAGGCAACACCATCATGGACAATGCCTATACCTATGATGCAGTGAGCAATGTGCTTAGCGTAGTAAATAGTACGTCAGTGCCACAGAGTGGCAAGGCTGGCGGACAAATGGCTCATGCCTATACATACGATGCTCTCTACCGTCTTGTCAGTGCAACAGGTACATATACTGGTGCTGACAACAAGACCGCAAGTTATACTCTTGCGATGGGCTATGACAATATGCACCGTATCACATCAAAGCGTCAGATTCTCACGCAGAACAATGTGCAGTTCAACGGCACATTGAATGCAGGTTATGATTTGTCATACACCTATGGAACAGAGACAGGCAAGAAGTTCCAGCTTGCCAATGTGAAGGATGTGAACTACCGCACGGAGGAGACGCCTTCAGAGAGTGAGAATGTGAACAACAATCATGCCTATGAGTATGATGCCAATGGTAATCTTGTTTATGTCAATACAAGCCGTACAAAGAAGAACGGTGTGGCTGACGAGAAGACCACGGAACGTAAACTCAAATGGGATGAGGAGAACCGTCTCCTTGCTTCTGATGATAACGGCTTTGTGACCAACTATTGGTATGATGCTGACGGTGAGCGTACGGTGAAGACATCAGGCGAGAGTGACCAGGTTTATGTGAACTCAGAGTTTGCAGGAGGTCGCACGAATACAGCCAAGTTCTCGTTGTATGTATCTCCTTACCTCGTTGCCAACCAAGGTGGACGCTACACCAAGCACATCTATATCGGTAGTCAGCGCGTTGTTTCCAAGATTGGTGACTTCGACTCTTACGGTTCAGACCCACGCCGCATCCAGTATGCAGGTAGTGAGACTGACGGCTTGTCTGTTGATTATAAAGCTAAATATACCGGGCAGTTGCAGGTTATCAAGGATAATTATGCAACCTTTGCAGTGCCGTACAATGGCGAGGACAACAACGACTATGTCGATGGCAAGGGCTTCTGCTGCAATGACGGCAGTTTGGAGGCAGCGCAGTCACGTGTAATGGCAAGAGCAATGAAGAATAACTTCCAAGAGAGCGACACATACGAGAAGATGCAGTTCTACTTCCACCCAGACCATTTGGGTAGCAGTAGTTACATCACCAACCTTGACGGTGAGGTGGTGCAGCATATCGAGTATGTTCCTTTCGGGGAGGTGTTCATTGAAGAGCGCAACAACATTTGGAATACGCCTTATCTTTTCAATGCGAAGGAATTCGATGAGGAGACGGGATTGTATTACTATGGGGCAAGATACCTTGACCCAAGGTTGAGTTTGTGGATTTCAACGGATCCTGCTGAAGAAAAAACTCCTATTTATAGCACATATGCATATTGCCATAATAATCCTATTTTGTTGGTAGATCCAGATGGAGCTTATCCTATAATAACAATAACAAAACAAAAGACGGGGAGAACAACTTGGCAAAGAGTGATTGGATGGACATATCATAATAAAGATATTGTTACAAGAGTAAATCTATATAAGGTAACAGTTCGTGATACGGAAGATAAGAATTATCATATGGAATTCTCTGTTACAAGAGATGCTTTCACTGTAAGAGATGGTGACAGAAAAGGTAATCATATGATTCTATCCAATGTCGCTTATGAACCCAAGACAGAAAAGGACAATCATTATACCGCTGAGGTCATAGAATACCCTAAAGGAAATGGTACTACGGCTTTAAAATTAAAGCAGCATGGTTCGGAAGTAATGCATGCAGATCCAAATAACGTTTCTGTAGAAATGGAGTATAGGAACAAGGCAGACGTTGCGGCTGGAGTTATGATGCATGTAGGTGGTGTATATAATTTGGATGGAAGTAAACATTATGCAGCCTCTGAAGGATGTTTTGGAATTACCAATAGTGACGTATTACCATCCAACAACTATACGAATGACATTTTAAATAGTATAATTAAGCAATCTCAAAAAAGTAGAACGAATAAGAATAGAATAGATGTAATAATTGAAAAAAGAAATGTGAATGAAAGACCTCAGACTGTAAATGTAACCATAAAATGAGAAATCACATTTGTTTAATTACGCTTTACGCTTTTACCTATATTTTATACTCTTGCTCTATGGAGCAAGAGTATAATTCTTTCAATATAATATATTGTAAAGAAGTTTCCTCGGGATTACAATATAATAATTCTTGTGGAACGATAGAATATAGAGGGGAAAAATATACTATAAAAAAGAGTGTTTATTATGTTAAAAATAAGCTGCAAAATGTAGATGTGTATAGGAGTGATGGTATAATATCCTATACTAAAAGTGAAGTAGAATCTGATAAAAAACTCGCAAACTATTTAGGGATTCCTTTGGTTAGAATTGTTGTGATTAGTAAGGATAAACTTTTGGATAATAATACATTGTTTTCTTATGAAGCAAAAGGAGATTCTATATTTGTTAATCAGGCAAAAAATCTTGTCATTTACGTAAATTCTATTCAAAAGTAAACTCTATGGGGAGTTTTTTATTATGGTTCTACAAGAATTAGTGTGTGTTAACGAGAGTGTAAGCTAAACTGTGTCATGCTATCACTGTTATAGTTTAATGCAGTTTATTTGCATTTTGTTCAGTATAGTTTTCCCAATAATGAAGATTTATACTATTTTCTCCATTTAAATAAAAATCCGTGGATAAGCCTATGATTACCCACGGTTTTTTTGTTGGTATGCTCGGCATGAGCTTATCTAATGGGGCAAGTCCCTAATAAGCCTGGTGTGGGAGGTCGGTAAATGTGAAAATAGGAGGCAACTGCCTTTTATGATTAGCATTTACCTCCTACCCGATTCGAAGCGAAGAATGCGCTTGTACCCGTTGGTCGTTGTCTATTATTTCTGATTAATTTTCTTTTTAATTTCATTCACCTCTTTAAATAGGCTATTAGCAATGCTATCTTTAATTGCTGCCATCTGTATCATTTCGTTATGATAGCGAATTGAGTCCTCGTAAATATTTACATGAGTTCTCACTTTCTCAATAACTTCTTTATTTGGGCATACAGAAAAGTTCTTTTCGATGTATCGAACATTGGGGTCGTCAGATGGAAGAACCATCTTCAATGCACGATATTTCAAGTCTGCCTCCTCCCTGTCTTGGTGTTCTCGCCATTGGGTTAGATTGCCCCAAATGGATATGACAAGAGATAGAGCCAAGCCACCAATGAAAAGAAGAACATACTTTGATGTAGGCTCGAAGCGATGGGTGACAAGTTTCTTTTGAGGTGATTTGTTCATCACTTCAAGTTTGTCCTGCAATACCTTCGAGAAAACATCATTCTCTTGTCTCATCTGCTTGACTGCATCAACCAAGAACTTGCTTCGCTGCTCATTTTTGCCAAGTTCAACCTTAATAAGGTCAGCAAAAACGACAATGGCATCTCTTAATTTGGATATTTTACCTCTGACTTCCTCTTCTTTGATAAACATCGCATTGATTGACTTATCCAACTTGGTTATGTCATTACTTGCAGGAAC
>ERZ791574.803-NODE-803-length-20366-cov-4.616415_pt1 | contig 20366 bp, 16 predicted proteins | sample MGYA00433098_ERZ791574 | MGnify/ENA primary metagenome ERZ791574 (study PRJEB30046, sample SAMN00791933) | human gut metagenome | study: EMG produced TPA metagenomics assembly of the A metagenome-wide association study of gut microbiota in type 2... | reverse complement strand
GGCGCACGGAGCCGGCTTCGCGTCCGGCTTGTTCCTCAGCTGCCGCGATGCGGTCGAGCACACGATGCACGCCGTCCGTGATCTCACGTGCGCGCGCATCGTCGATCACCTCGTTGGCGAGGTTCTTGTGATCCATGTATGCAGTCATCGTCCACCTCTCGCAAGTTCATTCGACCGCCGGTCCGCGGCCGGCACCACCGTTTCCGGCATGTCGGCTGATATTTCGATACCAGTGTTACCAGAAAACCGCCGACAACGTATAAAGAAGCCCACGCGATGACCTGAAGTGAAGCGATAAAGCGGTCATAAATTCGCGCGGGCTATAAAACCAGACGGCAGTAGAAGGGGGACTTCAAAGACTCCGTCTACGCATTTAATGTATCAGATAAATGCGCGCGAACCGCCGGAAAAAACCAATAAATCTGAAAACTTTTTTTTCAGATTTTATCCCCCTTGCGCAGCCCCTCCACCAAACGCTCCAATTTATCGACGCGATCGCTCAACACCATCACCTGGCATACCAGCGATTGAATCTTGCCCAACGGCACTTCCGACATCGCATTGTGGTTGTCCACAGCCGTATCATGCGGTTCCGGCTCTTCGGCCGCCTTGCGCATGATGTCCTCGTCGCGCTTCCAGCGTGCGATATTGCGTTCGATGCGCTTGTGTCCGATGACCGATGGGCTCAATCCCGCGGAAATGAAGATCGCAGTTGGCTTCTCCCCCTGCAGATACCGCCTCATGCAGTCGATTTGGAATTCCCTCGCATACGTGATTCTGCTGTCCGTCACCGCGTCGATCGACGGCAATGTACGCAGGTATTCGATTTCCGCTCTACTGAACTGTCGCTTCGTCATATTCGCCCCTTGTAAATCCCCTTTTGACCGGCCATGCCGATAACGCATAGACCGAATTGCCGAAATCACCACCCAGAATACCGGATGACGCACACCACCTTACGCACACCCCAAACGAAACGCGCGGCCCGTATCACCATGCGCTAAATATCCTTCTCACACTGTGAGATATCTCACAGCGACGGCACGTTTTCGGAGCACGCTGCAACCTCGGCATGGCACGTCACGGCACGTCCAGCAACGCATTCCACAATCGCGTCCCACGAAACCCGCCGTTCCGGCCGCCGATGCACTCGATATTGACTGGCAGGAAGCAGCACACGGACGTGCTCCTGCTGTGGCGACTGCTGTGAAACGCCTGTGGCCGGACCGCCTTGTTTTCACTTATCAGGGCGACGGTGACTTGGCTTGTATCGGTACAGCCGAAACAATCCACGCTTTGAACCGTGGTGAGAATATCACGATTATCTTTATCAATAATGCGATCTACGGTATGACAGGCGGCCAGATGGCTCCGACTACACTAGTAGGCATGAAGAGTTCGACTTGTCCTTACGGACGTGACGTTGAACTTCACGGCTATCCATTGAAGATTACTGAAATCGCAGCCCAACTGGAAGGAACTGCTTACGTAACCCGTCAGTCCGTACAATCCGTACCGGCTATCCGTAAGGCTAAGAAGGCAATCCGCAAGGCTTTTGAGAACTCCATGAACGGTAAAGGTTCCAACCTGGTAGAAATCGTTTCCACTTGTAGTTCAGGCTGGAAGATGACTCCGGAGAAGGCGAACAAATGGATGGAAGAACACATGTTCCCATTCTATCCGCTGGGTGATTTAAAAGATAAAGAATAACGCTAAAAGTCAACAGAACAATGAAAGAAGAAATAATTATAGCAGGATTCGGTGGACAAGGCGTATTGTCTATGGGTAAGATTCTGGCATATTCCGGTTTGATGGAAGGCAAAGAAGTGACCTGGATGCCGGCATACGGTCCCGAACAACGAGGTGGAACAGCCAACGTTACAGTTATTGTAAGCGATGACAAAATATCCTCACCGATTCTTAGTAAATACGACGCTGCCATCATTCTGAATCAGCCTTCACTCGAAAAGTTTGAAAGCAAAGTGAAACCCGGCGGTATCCTGATTTATGACGGTTACGGAATTATCAACCCTCCTACCCGTAAGGATATTAAGGTATATCGTATCGACGCAATGGATGCAGCTAACGAGATGAACAATGCCAAAGCATTCAATATGATCGTACTTGGCGGATTATTGAAGCTTCGCCCCATCGTAACGTTGGAGAATGTTATCAAAGGACTTAAGAAAACCCTGCCGGAACGCCACCATCACTTGATTCCTATGAACGAGGAAGCTATCAAGAAAGGTATGGAGTTAATCCGTGAGGTTTAATTAACAGATAATGTACAATGGATAATTGATAATTATTAGCTACGTATAGTACGTATGCAACATAATTTTCAATTATCCATTATCATTAAATCAATTAAAGTAAGTATCTTTGCCTCCAATTATGAGACGAATCTTACTATTATATATAATCTTTTCCGTTATAGGTTTGACAACTGTCCATGCACAGTTCGATAATGGTCGCCAGAGAGTGGACGAGAACGGATACGACCAATACGGTAACCAGGTGGACCCTGCCATGATTCCGGACAGACTGGATAGTGCAAATGTAGAAGTACAGGGGTTACCTCCGAAATTATATATGTGGCGTATTAATAATCAGTTGGGCGACCGGACTATCATCCCGGCGGATACTGCTTATCACCACTTCCAGAATTCAAATCTTACCGAAGGACTTACCGGACATTATAATTATCTGGCCAATATGGGTTCTCCCCGTATGTCACGCATCTTCTTTGAACGTCGTGATCCGGAACCGACTATCTTTATGGAGCCTTTCTCCAGTTTCTTTATTCGTCCTACGGAGTTCAATTTCACCAATAGTAACGTACCTTATACCAATCTGACGTATCATAAAGCCGGTAATAAAATAAACGGAGAAGAACGCTTTAAGTCTTATTTCTCTGTCAATGTAAACAAGAAGCTGGCTTTCGGTTTTAACATAGATTACTTGTACGGACGAGGATATTATAATAACCAAAATACGGCTTATTTCAATGCGGCAATTTTCGGTAGTTATATCGGCGACCGATACCAGATGCAAGCTATCTACAGCAACAATTATCTCAAAACAAATGAAAACGGAGGTATTGAGGACGACCGATACATCACTGCTCCTGAAGAGATGGCACAAGGCCAAAGGGAATATGAATCAACCAATATCCCGACTGTACTAAGCGCCACAACCAACCGTAATCATGACTTTTATATATTCCTGACCCAACGTTACAATCTGGGATTCAGCCGCGACATACCGCAGGCCGAAAATGACACTACTCCAGCCAAACAAGAGTTTGTGCCGGTCACTAGTTTTATACATACCATTCAGGTAGAGCGTGCACGTCATAGCTTCAACTCTGATGATGACATGCGTGAAAAGAACTATTATCAAAACACCTATTTGGAACCGGATAATCCGATTGCCAGAGACAGTACTACTTATATGGGTATCAAGAATACCATAGGTATTGCTCTACTCGAAGGATTCAATAAATATGCCAAAGCCGGACTCACGGCATTTGCTTCCTATAAAATCAGCAAATATACTCTTATGAATATGGAGGGGAATCCATTGCCCGACAAATACAATGAAAATGAAATATTTGTTGGAGGCGAATTATCCAAACGTGAAGGAAATGTACTTCATTACCATGCCATTGGTGAAGTGGGACTCGCCGGAAAAGCAATCGGACAATTCAATGTAAAAGGAGATATCGACCTTAACTTTCCGTTATGGAAAGACACTGTGAGCCTTATAGCCCGTGGTGAAGTCAGCAATAAGCTTGCGCCTTTCTATATGCGTCATTATCATTCCAAACATTTCATGTGGGACAATGATATGGACAAAGAATTTCGTACCCGTATTGAAGGAGAATTAAGTATTGCACGTTGGAGAACACGTTTGAAGGCGGGAGTTGAAAACATAAAGAACTACACTTATTTCAACCAACAAGCAGTGCCGGAACAGAAAAGCGGAAGTATACAGGTGTTGTCAGCAAGTCTTAATCAGGACTTCAAGCTGGGAATCTTCCATTTAGATAATGAAGTAACCTGGCAAAAGTCCAGCGACCAGACCGTATTACCTTTGCCTGATCTTTCGCTGTATCACAATTTCTATATGCAGTTCAAGCTGGCAAAGAAAGTGCTTAGTGTACAATTGGGTGCCGATGTGCGTTATTTCAGTAAATACAATGCACCCGCTTATATGCCGGCTATCCAAAACTTCTATTTGCAACCGGAAAATGACCAGGTAGAGATAGGAGGTTATCCGATCGTGAATGTATACGCAAACTTACATCTAAAGCGTACACGTTTCTATGTAATGATGTATCACGTGAATCAAGGTATGAGCAGCCCGAATTACTTCTTGGCTCCTCACTATCCTATCAACCCGCGTGTACTGAAATTCGGTCTTTCATGGAATTTCTATGATTAACAAAATCTATATGGCTTATGGTAACACGCCCCAAATTGAGACTGGCCAGATATTTAGTGCCCGTAATCATTGTATTGGCAATCATCTTTTCTATCCGCCAATGCGGTAATCAGGAAAAGCCGTCAGGACACCCGCGTGATTATGCAGCCATTGCCAAAGAAGGTATATTGCGTGTAGCGACTGAATATAACTCGATCAGTTTCTACGTGGACGACGATACCGTTTCCGGTTTTCATTACGAACTGATACAGGCTTTTGCCCATGACAAGGGATTAAAGACCGAAATAACACCCCTGATGAGTTTCGAAGAACGGCTGGAAGGATTAAGCGAGGGACGTTACGACGTAATTGCCTGCGGTATATTAGCCACCAGCGAACTGAAAGACTCTCTGCTCCTCACCTCTCCCATCACGCTCAACAAGCAAGTGCTCGTGCAACGGAAAGAAAACGGAGAAAACGACTCACTCCATATCCGTAGCCAGCTGGACTTGGCCGGGCGGACACTTCACGTAGTAAAAGGGTCTCCTTCTATTCTGCGTATTCAGAATCTAGGTAATGAAATCGGCGATACCATTTATATCAAAGAAATAGAGAAATACGGTTCCGAACAATTAATCTCAATGGTAGCTCATGGAGATATCGACTATGCCGTTTGTGACGAAAGCATCGCACGCGCGGCCGCCGATTCCATCCCGCAGATAGATATAAATACAGCCATCAGCTTTACACAATTCTACTCATGGGCAGTCAGCAAACAATCACCCGCTTTACTCGATAGTTTGAATACATGGCTGGATAAATTCCAAAAGGAGAAAGAATACCAGAAGATTTATAAAAAGTACTATGATAAAGAATAACCTTATCATAGTACAGATCAGAAGAAAACAATCAAAAACAGAATGTAAGATAGATATATTCATGTCTATTACGAGAAATAAACTCCCAAAGACTTGACTTTCGCTTTCGAATGTCGTATCTTTACAGAGTTAATGATAAAGTAGTTTCAATTAAACTACACGCAAAGGAGGGAATCGCGATTCTCTCCTTTCTTTTTATCCAGCCGGGAAAAACCTCTCCCCGCCCCAGCTTTTCCTTGCGCTTTGCCCGGTGGTTATGGTTCTTCAGCCGGAGGATCAGCAGTGTTCACCTTGCTTCTTACCGAAATGAAGTATATATCCGCCTCAAACAGACGTTCTGTTTGCCTGAAACAGAGCCTTTGTTCCGATAAAATAGAGCTTCTGTTGAAACAAAACACAATGTCTGTTTTCCAACTGTCCCCGCTAAGTTAATAATCAATAAAGTTGCTCTTGACAAAAAATAGCTTTATCTTTGGGGTTTGTTAGAACAGACACAATAGGTATATTATATTATGAGTGAAAAGATGATCAAATGGGGCTTCATTGGTTGCGGAGAAGTAACCAAGACGAAAAGCGGTCCCGCTTTCCAGAAAGTAGAACATTCGGAAGTCGTAGCCGTGATGAGTCGTGACGGCGCGAAAGCGAAAGCGTATGCCAAAGAGAGAGGAATCAAGAAATGGTATGACGATGCACAGGAGCTGATAGATGATCCGGAAGTAAACGCTGTCTATATCGCCACTCCTCCTTCTTCACACGCTACGTATGCCATTATGTCCATGAAAGCGGGTAAACCGGCCTATATTGAGAAGCCAATGGCGGTGACGTATGAAGAATGTACCCGAATCAACCGCATATCCAATGAAACGGGGGTTCCCTGTTTCGTAGCATACTACCGACGTTATCTTCCCTATTTCCAGAAAGTAAAGGAATTAGTAGAGAACGGAACGATCGGCAACGTTATCAATGTACAGATTCGTTTTGCCCAGCCGCCACGCGATCTGGATTACAATCGTGATAATCTTCCCTGGCGTGTGCAGGCTGATATTGCCGGAGGCGGCTACTTCTACGACCTTGCTCCGCATCAGATTGATTTGTTGCAGGATATGTTCGGTTGCATCCTCGAAGCAAGCGGTTACAAGAGTAATCGCGGCGGACTTTATCCTGCTGAAGATACATTAAGCGCCTGTTTCCAATTTGACAACGGACTGGTGGGTAGTGGTTCCTGGTGCTTCGTAGCCCATGATTCTGCCCGCGAAGACCGCATAGAGATTATCGGCGACAAAGGAATGATTTGCTTCTCTGTCTTTACTTACGAACCTATCGGACTGCATACCGAGAAAGGACGGGAAGAAATCTGTATCGGCAACCCGGAACACGTGCAACAGCCTCTTATCCAAGCAGTAGTAGACCACTTATTGGGTAAGTCGGTTTGCTCTTGCGACGGCGAAAGCGCAACGTTGACTAACTGGGTAATGGACAAGATCTTAGGTAAGCTATAACCCTAAAAAAAGCAAAAAAAAGTTCCTTCTTTTTCCGGATTCTGCCGGTATTGTTAAAAAATAAATAGGGACATCCCATTGTATATTGTTAGTTTTTTCTATCTTTGTAGAAAGAAGCAAAGAAAAAATGAAACTAACAATATATTTTTTGTGCCATGACTAAAGAAGCTTTAATGAGAAAAGCGATCGAGCTTTCAAAAGAAAATGTTGAAAATGGTGGAGGTCCTTTCGGTGCTGTGATTGCCACGAAAGACGGAGAAATAGTTGCAACAGGAGTTAATCGTGTCACTGCATCTTGTGATCCTACGGCTCACGCCGAGGTAAGCGCCATACGTGCCGCAGCTGCCAAACTCGGAACATTTGATCTTAGCGGATACGAAATCTATACTTCCTGCGAACCTTGCCCCATGTGCCTGGGTGCTATTTATTGGGCACGCCTGGATAAGATGTACTATGGAAACAACAAGACCGATGCCAAAAACATCGGCTTCGACGACTCTTTTATCTATGACGAACTGCAACTGAAACCTGAAGACAGAAAGCTGCCTTCCGAAATCCTACTACATAATGAAGCCCTTACTGCCTTCAAAGCCTGGGTGGCCAAAGAAGACAGAGTAGAATATTAGAAAACCTCTCACTATTATTAACCTATTAATTACCCTCAAATGAAAAGAAAAAGCCTTTTATTTGTTATGGCATCAGTATGCCTGTTCAGTTGTCAACAGCAAGAAGAACTGCAAGACCCCAGTAATGGAGTGATCGACTTTTCTACTTCTATTGACCAAAGTATCAACAATGCTCTTACTCGTAACAGCAGTAGTCTGACACTTCCGTTAAAGAGCAACTTCGCTGCCGGAGATGTTATCTCCATGTCCGTTGCCGAGCAAGATTATCATCCGTTTGCCATAGGCATGGATAGCCAGACTTGGAACGAAGCAGGCACCGATTCGGAAACGGTTACTTTCTATGCTCATTATCCTGAATTGACCGACGAAGCTGCTACTACCAGATCATTGAGCAGCCGCTATCGTGAAATCAAGGGTGGCTTAGAATATTTGTTCGGTACAGCCCAAGCCAACAAAGGTTCTAAGAGCGTTGCTCTTGCATTTAAGAGAATGACAACGCCCGTCGTTCTGCTTGACGAGAACAACCAGCCGTACGAAGGTAGAGCAATCGTTAAACTGTTCTTGAAGAACAAAGGTGTGCAAGACCTGTTCAGCGGTAAAATCGAAGCTGACCCCAATGCAAAACCGGAATACATTGATATCCGGAAAGTATCTGAAGGTATCTTGACTAACTTGATTCCGCAGATCATCAAAGCCGGCGAGAAAATAGGAACGGTTATTCTGGAGGACGGTAAAGAAGAACCTATCATCGCAGAGGAGGACATTACCATAGAAGCCGGAACTCCTGTAGCGGTAAAAATGTACGCAAGACGCGGAATCATTGACGAACGAACTCCACTATTCAGATAAGACTAAAGAATAAAAAGTGATACTAATAAAAATCCCCGGAACCGCTGTAGACACTCAGCATTCCAGGGATTTTTTACACACAAAAGTTATTATTGAAATTGAAAACTGTCTTTTTTAGGTTAGAAACGCATACCTACGGTAAATAACACTTGACTGCGTGTATTCGTAACTTTCGTTGCTTCCGGTGAACCAATGACTGTATTACCATCTTCATCTGTAAATCCATTCACAAACGGATAGAAATTTTCTTTATATGTAGAGTATTTATAAGCCAAATCAGCATAAAACATTGATCCGCGATAACCAATACCCAATGTATAATTACTCATTGATTTAGAATTGGCAAAGTCTGTATCTGTCTGAATAGAGTTAATAGCCAAATCTTTGAAAGCATCTTGATGGAAAGCCGCAGTACTATAATTATATCCTGCCCTAAAAGCAAACTGTGGAATCACCTTATACTCTAGACCAAGACGGACTGTACTAACCCCTTTCAACATAGACGTCGTACTATTCTCAAATTCATAAGCAGAAGAATTACCTTCAGTATCTTTAAACTTCATGGAAGAATAATCTTGATACTCATACTCTGCTCCTAAAGCCAAGCTCTTGCCTACCGTATATCCCAAACTTACATTATAAGTCCAAGGAGTCTGAAAATCGAAAGGAAGGATCATATCCCCTTTTCCCGGAAGATTATCCCATGATTTCACGTCATATCCCTTTATTTCTCCAGTTACAACATCCATCACATCCGATATAACTTGTGCACTCGTTTTATAATCCAAACTATAGAATATTGGCGTATGTATAGCTAATCCAACCCGAAAAGGCGAATATTCAAAAGGACGAATAATAGCTCCAAACTTCACATCAAAGCCAGACCCCTTTATTCTATTCCAACTCTGCAAATTGTATTTTTCATCGTTTCCATAATCCTCACCATAAAAAGTATATTTATTATAATCCACGGAGTAGGCACCTAGCGTCAATCCCAAATATACCCGATCATTGAAATTAAATGATACATTAAAATCATATTGATCAATTCCTCCGCGTTCTTCTGAATGAAAATTTGCATATCCATTATCCAACATTCCTTCAAAATGTCCAGGAGAGATATAAAGAGGATTACCATTTATATCCTTATACTGTACCTCCTTCCCTTGTTCATCCTTATAGGTATAAGGAATATTGTTTACCCCTCCTGTTTTGTCATGTATTGTAATATCTCTAATCAGCCCAGCATCAGCTCCAAGAATAGAAAGCCACCCAATACCATTATCCGTATAAGGCGAATCTCCCCATTTTTCAATGCCAGCTGCTTGAGATGCCATTAGATAGGTTTGGGAGTAAAGCCCCAAATTACCTTCCATGCGCATGTTGTTATTAAATGATTTCGCTTTATGATAGTTAAAACCGAAATTCACAAAACGCAGCGGAGTTTCATTACCAATCTTCGAAGAAAATACAAATCCGATGTTATTAAAATCTCCTTTAGTTAAATCGGAATTAAACTTTTTCCCCAAATACTGGCTTTCATTCCCATAAAGAGAAAGCCCAAATGAAGTCATTACATCATTACTGCGATAAAGGCCAATACCTGCCGGATTAGTCCCCATCGTAGATATGTCTCCTCCAAGAGCTCCCATAGCTCCACCCATACCCACAAATCGAGCTGTGCCATTCAAATCTTTTCCTGTTAGTTTGGCACCGTCATATATCGTTTGTGCCATTCCCCAAGGCGCTATCATTAGCATCCCCAGAGCAGTTAAAACACTTATCTTTTTCATTCCTGTCAAAACCATTTAATTAATACTTATCTTCTGGCACTGCTACTACGAGAGGAACCTCCACCTGATGATGATCTAGAAGAAGAACCACCGCTCGAATAACTACCCCGAGAGCTACTGCCACCTGACGAAGCTGGAGAATAACTACGTGAAGAAGAACGAGAAGTACCATAGGAAGAAGAACGGGTATTACTATTACTTGCTGGAGAATAACTACGCGGTGCTTCTGAACTTCCACGACTATAAGTTGATCTTGCACTACTGCTTCTAGTAGTGGTTCCAGACGAACGCGAATAACCAGAAGAACCAGTCGAACGGGAAGATGAAGAACTTCCGCTACTTCTAGTACTACTTGGACGAGAATAAGTAGCACTGCTACGACTACTTGAGCCACTGCGTTCACCTGAAGTCCGTGTACCCACTACACGTCTGGAAGTAGTTCCCCTACTATAAGTAGAACCAGAAGAACGAACAGAACTACCTTCTGAACGAACTGCAGAGCCTCCCCGAACAGAAGAGCCACTGGAACGAACGGCACTCGAACCATAACGACGAATAGTAGAAGGATTCCTGTAACTGCTTTGTCCGGAAGAACGACGATTGGTATAGGTAGGACCTGTCCAACGACCGCTTCCACCTCCGCCCCAGCCCCAGCTAGGACCACCATGCCAGTGGTGATGATGTCCCCAATATCCGCCGCCATACCAGCCACCCCAGTAGCCTCCGCCCCAATAACCGGGGTAATATCCCCAAGAGTAATAAGGACGATTCCATCCCCAGCCATAGTTCCATCCCCAGCCGTAAGAGCCATAACGCCAATCCCACCAAAGCGGGTTACTGAACGTCGGGAATGCATAAGCATACATACCATCGGTATATACGTTCCAATCCCATGAGTTCGGACCGTAAACTACATCCCAGTACAACGGACTGCTGATACTGATAGCGAAACGCGGATTGCGGAAACGGATGATACGTTCAGCGTATTCATAGTCGTCTGTTGTACCATTGAATTCGCCCGTCACCCATTCTCCGTCCAAATCCGGATTAGATTTTTCTTTTATATATAAGGTATCATTATCCATTACGAATTCATTTTCACGTGCATCGTAACGGCGGTTATATTCATCCACATCCCGTGTTCTTCCCTTACGGTCCTGAACAACCACTGTAGTACCCGGTGAAGTATAGATGTTAGTCGTCACCTGTTTCTTCGGTTCCTTCTTAACCGGAGTTTCTTTCTTCTCCTGTTTGTCTTTGGAAGGTACGAAGTAAAGGTCGTCATCAACGCTTTGTGCAAAGATACCTATCGGAAGGCACAAGGCAAATAGCAAGAAATAAACAATCTTTTTCATATCATCTCGGTTTATGTAATTACTTAAACTTATTCACGTTACAAAGATAAGGAAGAGATTTTTCGTCCGGGGGAGATTTTCCCCAAAGGATAATAGGGAAATCCCTATTTCTGACTATCTTTGTAGAGGATACAACGCTCATCGGCATAAAGTTCAGGCAAACTTGACTTTCTATACCCGGATTGCTGTATCTTTGCACATTATTCACCAGCATTAAAAACAACTATGAAGTATTTTGAGTTCACATTCCGCACCCAGCCTTGTACCGAAACCGTCAATGACGTACTGGCTGCCATACTGGGTGAAGTCGGATTTGAAAGTTTTGTTGAGTGTGAAGGCGGACTAACCGCATATATCCAACAGACATTGTGTGATGAAAACGCCATCAAGATTGCCATCGCCGAGTTCCCCCTACCCGATACGGATATTACTTATACATACACCGAAGCGGAAGACAAGGACTGGAACGAGGAATGGGAAAAGAATTTCTTCCAACCCATCATTATCGGAAACCGATGTGTGATCCACAGCACTTTCCACCAAGATGTCCCCAAAGCGGAATATGACATCGTCATCAATCCTCAAATGGCCTTCGGAACAGGACACCACGAGACTACCAGCCTCATCATTGAAGAATTATTGGACAGCGAACTGAAAGATAAATCCCTGCTCGATATGGGCTGCGGAACTTCGATTCTCGCCATCCTCGCACGTATGCGGGGCGCACGTCCCTGTACGGCCATCGACATTGATGAATGGTGCGTACGAAACTCCATCGAAAACATCGAATTGAATCACGTAGACGATATTGCCGTATCAGAAGGAGATGCCTCGTCGCTTGTAGGAAAAGGACCTTTCGACGTTATCATCGCCAACATCAACCGGAATATATTACTAAATGATATGAAGCAATATGTTGCCTGTATGCATACGAATTCCGAACTCTACATGAGTGGATTTTATATAGACGACATTGCCGCCATCCGCGAAGAAGCGGAGAAGAACGGACTGACTTTCGTTCATTATAAAGAGAAGAATCGTTGGGCAGAAGTGAAATTTATTTATAAAGGATAAGAGCCAACAAATATCTTTAAAAAAGAAAGCTCCCTTATCATTAAAAGATATAAGAAAGCAAGCAAAAATCGCAGTCGATATACGCTATAAACAAGCGTAAGACTCCAGATTAATGCAGAAAAAAAATAGTGACGGTATACGCTTGGGATAGTGACGCTATCCCAAGCATATACCGTCACTATTTGCATCGGATAGCGTCACTATCTTATAAAGAGAAATAAAGTCGTTACGCGAACTCTTTTTTGACCTGTTGGCACCATGCTTTGATTTTCTTTTCCGCCTGTTCAGACTGATTATCCAAATCGACAACCAACCCGCACCACTGCTCGCCACGTAAAGCCTTTGAATGTTCGAAAGTGTAACCTTCGGAAGAAGTAAAACCGACCAAGGTAGCCTCATCCCCTTCAAAGACTTCTGCCAGCAACCCGATTCCATCTGCAAAATTTTCCGGATAGCGTATCTGATCTCCCAAACCGAAGATAGCAACCTTCTTACCTTTCAATTTCATTGTCCGGAGTTCCGGCAACAGTTCGTCCCAATAAGTAGGAAGTTCCCCGTCAAACCAAGTGGAAGCACCCACAATGAAGCAGTCATAAGCAGCAAAATCATTCTGCCAGGCCTGCTCGATAGGCACTACTTCTATCTTGTCTTCACCAAACTCTTTCTGTATTTTCTCTGCCACCCAACTCGTTCTTTCGGCTTTGGTAGCATAAAACAAACCTATCTTTTTCATCATTCTTATCTTTTAATATTCCAATAATTTCCGTGCAGCTTCGTATATCTTAGCTTCGTCCGGCAAAATTTCTTTTTCCAGTATCGGATTGAAACCGACGGGAGTAAACGTAGAACCGACACGCTGCACCGGTCCGTCGAGATAACGGAACATTTCCTCACCAATCATTGCTGCAAGCTCCGCACCGAAACCGGAGAATACTTTATCTTCATGTACAACCAATGCTTTGCTGGTCTTCTTGACCGATTCAAATATTGCCTCTTTATCCAGCGGAATCAGAGAACGAATATCGATCACTTCTACTTTCCAACCACCCTCTTTCTCCAATCGTTCGGCGGCATGCAGACAGAAATGGGTCGTATTTCCGTATGTGATAATACTCAAATCCGTACCCTCACGGCGGATACGTGCTTTTCCGAAAGGTACTTCAAAGTCTTCCGGCACCACGGTGGCGGCTTCTACCGAATTATACAATGCTTTCGGTTCAAGAAACAAAGTAAATCCCTTAGAGCGCATACTAGTACGTAACAATCCGGCTGCATCATCGGCAAAAGAAGGGCAGACAATTCGTGCTCCCGGCAATGTAGTCAAAGCTCCTTCTATATTTTGAGAGTGATACAGCCCTCCACCGATATAACCTCCGGAAGCCAACCGCAGCGTTATATTCGGGGCAAACTTACCATTGCTGCGCCAATACTCATGCGTACATTCTACATATTGTTCTACGGCAGGCCAGAAGTAATCAGCAAACTCCGCTCCCTCTATCACGACATGGATTTTAGGATCAAAGCGGCTCATTCCGTTGGCAGTGCCTACAATATAATCTTCGGCAATCGGCGCACTGAACACACGGGCTTCGCCGAATTCCTGCTGCATCCCTTTGGTGACATTAAACACACCGCCTTTCTCTCTGTTTGCTACGTCCTGTCCCCAGATAAACGTATCGGGATTGTAGCGGAATTCGGCTTTCAATGTCTCGTTAATGGCATTTACCAGGAAGGTCTTTTCGCCCTCTGCTTCATGAGTACCTTCTTTGTACTTTTGCGGTTGATAAGGTTCGGGCATCACAAAATCGTAGATGCTCTTAGGATCAGGATCGGGAGCAGCCAACGCTTTTCGGTTGGCAGCCGACAGTTCTTTCTTTGCGTCAGCTTCGATCTGTTGCAACTCTTCCTCCGTCAGGCGTTTGTAACGCAACAACATCCGGCGGAATTTCATTAGCGGATCGGCATCTTTTACGTATTCCAGTTCGTTCTCATCCCGGTACAGGGTATGTTTATCCGAGTTGGAATGGGAGCCGATACGAACACAGTTGGCCTGCACAATCACCGGGTTACGGGTTTCCCTTGCATATTCGTGAGCTTCGGTCATGGCATTCATCGAATCGAATACATCTTTTCCATTGCAATAGATGATTTTCAGGTTCTTGAAACCGGAGAAGTTCTCGGCTACTTTGCGGTTGGCTGTCTGTTCCGATTTAGGGACAGAGATACCATATCCGTTGTCCTGTATCACAAAAATGACAGGAAGACGTTCAAGGCTGGCGCCATTGATAGCCTCATATACAAATCCTTCGGAAGTAGCAGATTCTCCGTGAGAAGTGATGGCGACTCCTTTATGTCCATAATATACCATTGCCCGCGCCACACCTGCCGCATGAAGGTCATGCGTTCCCGTAGCGGAAGAAATGTTTTCGATGTGCCATTCCGGTTTGGCGAAATGGTTCGACATGTGACGTCCGCCGCTACCCGGGTCTGTCGCTTTCGAGATACCATTCAGGATGATTTCTTCCGGAGTCATTCCGGCAGAAAGTACAGTCAGCATATCGCGGTAGTAAGGAAACAGGAAGTCTTCGCCCAAAGTGAATACCTGACCGATGGCAAGCTGAATACCATCATGCCCCGCGTAAGGAGCATGATAAGACCAACCCAAAGATTGTAGCAGGTATGACGGTGCTTTTTCATCCAAAGCACGCCCCAATGTCATCAGATGATACCACTTTTTCAGGGTTTCTACATCTGTCGTTTTTATATCATATTTCTTTTTCATAGTGAATGAAGTTCTTAATGAGTGAAACAATCAGTTATCAGCCTTGCCAGTTTTCGAGGTAGTCGGCTATAAAGTGGAGGAAGTTACCTCCCAACATTCCATCTACTACCCGATGGTCGTAAGACAAAGACAGATACATTTTATGACGGATGGCAATCGTATCGCCTTCCGGTGTTTCTATCACAGCAGGTTTCTTCTCGATATACCCTACTCCCAAAATAGCAACCTGCGGCTGATTAATAATCGGTGTACCGAACAGGCTCTTGAACGTTCCGAAATTGGTAATAGTAAATGTACCGCCATCAATATCTTCCGGCATTAATTTATTATCCCTTGCTTTCAGGGCTAAAGAGTCAATGGCAACTGCCAGGCCGTTCAGATTCAAACGATCGGCGTCATGCACCACAGGCACAATCAGATTTCCATCATTCAGAGAGACGGCAATACCTACATTGATATGTTTCTTAAAGAGGATGTTATATCCGTCTACCGACACATTCACTTGAGGATAGGCTGCCAATGCTTTCGCTACGGCCTCGGTTATCACAGGCATATAAGTCAACTTCACTCCTTCGCGACGGAAGAAAGCATCTTTATTCTTTTCGCGCCAACGCACCAGTTTGGTGACGTCTACTTCTACCACATTGGTTACATGAGGAGATACTTTCTTAGACATAACCATGTGGTCGGCAATAATCCGGCGAACACGATCCATCTCTTTCACTTCAACTCCAGGCATGGCAACAGGAGCAGACGATTTGGATGAAGTAGCAGCCGACTGTGCAGCAGGGGCAGATGCAGCCGGAGACGTTTTCGGAGTTATCGGTTCGGGAGCAACAACCACCGACGGTTTGTTTGCAGCCGGAGCAGCAACAGCAGAGGTCGGCTTCGGTTCAGCCATATCGCCTCTTTTTTTCTTTTCAATATAGTCTTTTATATCTTTCTTACTCAATCGCCCTTCATAACCTGTACCTTGTATAGCATCCAACTCTTCTTTCGGAATCTTAGCTTCCCGCGCCAACTGAATCACAACAGGAGAATACCAACGTTCTTCCTCAACAGCAACGGGTTTCGATGTATCAACGGGGGTTGATGCAGTATTCACTGATTGACTCTTAGCAATGTCTGCTGCTGATTGTGATGTTCCGGAAACATCAGCGGCAACCTGACTGGCATCAGCTCCTTCGTTTGTGGCACCTTCGCTTGCCGGCTCCGTACCGGATGATTCTTCGCCATCCAAATCAATAATAGCGACAACTGTTCCTACAGCAACGGTGTCACCTTCCTTATATAAAATCTCCACCACTTTTCCCGCTACGGGAGAAGGGATTTCTGCACTTACTTTAGCAGTATTCACTTCAAAAAGCACATCGTCTTCCTGAATCATGTCACCCACCTTTACAGACCAAGAGACAATGGTCCCTTCGGTTATACTCTCGCCTAACTTAGGCATTTTTATTTCGAATTTTGACATAGACAATAATTTTATTATTCAACCTTAGATATATTACAACAATGGGCTGAAATAGAAAGTTTTAAGTTAAGTAAATTTTAACCGGATGCCAATCGGTACAAACTGTACATCAACGGCTATATATCCACTCTTTCTGAATATATTTCTCTTCCCGGAGCTGATTGATGGCTTCTATCTCCTCCTTAGTGAAAGCACTGACAGATTGCGACTTACTGAAATACTGAAAAGCCTTTCCTTTAAAATCAGTGACAGTCCCCACCGACAAATGCCTGCGAATATTAGTTACCTCACTCCGAACGGAAGGAACAGCATATACAGACGATAACGTTTCATCATCGGCCATCGGTTCCGGATTCAATGCTTGATGCAACGCTGTAAGGTCCGTATCATACAATAGCGTGCAATGATACAATACCCGATCCTTGTACAGGCATTGCGCACTTCCTGATATTTTCAATCCATTCAGATAAATCCCCAATCGTTCGCCTCCTGTTGCCATCAGTCCCATAGAGTTCAGGAAATCCAACGTCCGCTGCAAATACGTGACAAACTCCGGCAAGCGGGGAGTCGTTTCTATAAAAGTCAGATTGACATTGCCCAAATCATGGTACACTGCTCCCCCACCGGAAAAACGACGGGCAATATGTACCTGCTCCCGTTCCGCCCATTCCTGATCGACTTCCGACCGTAACCGCTGATGCTTCCCTATTACCACAGAAGGAGTGTCCTGCCAAAGCATGAAAATGTCTTCATTTCCCTGCTTCAACAGATATTCTTCTGCAGCCAAGTGAAAGTAAATATCAGTAAACGGAGTATAGATACATCGAATCATAGGTCAGACAGAATAAGAGTTAAAACATAATCTCGTGATAAATCTCTCCGACCGTAGGATGCGGGAATACAGTCTTCTGAAATTCTTCCACCGTATAGCCTCTCTGAATAGCAATACCTGCGATCACAATGAGTTCCGACGCCGGATTTCCCAACATGTGGCAACCGATGATCTTCCCTTCTTCATCCTGAATCAGTTTACAAAGGCCGTTTCCCTGTTCATTCTCGGCTACAAACCGACCGGAATAAGCCATCGGCAATTTGGACACACGGTAAGAAAGTCCTGATTTTATCAGTTCTTCTTCTGTCTTTCCCACTCCTGCCACTTCGGGATTGGTATAAACAACTCCCGGAACACAATCGTAATTCATCCGGTCTTCCACTCCCAAGATATGATTGATAGCAACTTCCGCTTCACGAATAGCGGTATGTGCCAATAAAGAATAACCTGTAATATCCCCACAAGCATATACACGGGGATGCGAAGTCAACAGATGTTCATCTACTTTGACCCCGTTCCGATGCAATTCTATATTCAGCTTGTCCAGCCCCACTCTGGATAAATTTGCCTTACGGCCTACACTAAGCAAGATTTTCTCCGCTTCAATAGTGGAAGCTTTGCCTTCTTTTTCTATCACGACTCCATGAGCGTTCACTTCCACTACTTTCGTATTCAAATAGAAAGTGACTCCCCGTTTGGCATATTCGGCGCGAAGCATACCGCTCGTTTCCTTATCCATCGCTCCCAAAATCTCCGGCATCATTTCTACCACATGCACCTTTACTCCCATGCTGTTAAAGAAAGAAGCAAATTCCATCCCGATCACTCCACCGCCAATAATAACCAGCGTCTTGGGAAGTTCTTTTATCTCCAACGCCTCCTTGGAGGTCCAATAACTGACTCCCGACAATCCCGGTATGGGAGGAATCACTGTATCGGAACCGGTACATACCAGCAAGTATTTCACGGAATAGGTTTCTCCATCACAGGTGATGCGGATCATCCCCTCGTTCTCTCCTTCTATAAAAGCTTCTTTCTCCACGATCGTCACTCCGTAAGAATTCACAGTCATCTTCACGCCACCCGTCAACATTTTCACTGTTTTGTCTTTGCGGCTCATAATCTTGGACAAATCGAACGAAGGAGATTCGGCAGAAACGCCATATTTGGAAGCACTTTTGATGCTATCCAGTATTTTAGCAGAATATAACAAAGTTTTAGTAGGAATACACCCCTCATTGAGACACACTCCACCCATTGCCTTTTTCTCAAAAAGAACGGCTTTTAATCCGTTGGCCCCTGCCCGTTCGGCAGCTGTGTACCCGGCAGGACCACCACCAATAATAGCTATATCAAAGTTCATAATCGTATCTTTTTTAGTAATAATACGATTATAACAAATGAGAGAAGAGATAAGTTGTTGGGAAAAGAAATACCTGTTACTTAATTGTCAGCTTTTTAAGTTCCTCTAACGAGCCATTGAACACGTTCAGGTCTACGTCTTCTTTGATACCGGGAACACTTCCTACATCAGTATGTTGCCAAAAGTCCCATTTCCCCTGATACTTTACAGAGTCAACATAATAATGGGCAATCCAGTAAGGGTATGTATTGAAGATGGAATCGTCCAGATAACGGGTTTTAAATTTATAAGAAGTATAAAGAATAGGTTTCACTCCATAATGAGATTCCACCCGGTCTAGCCAGCGTTTAATGCCTTGCTGCAATTCCTTTTTTTCCTTCCGCCCGGTCACTTCCACATCAAGTACGGGAGGTAAATCACCCGTGTCCAGTTTCACCGTACGAATAAAGAAGTCCGCCTGTTTCAAAGCATCCGTACCAGGAATATAAAAATGATAAGCACCACGGATAAATCCATGGTTACGGGCATTGGCGAAGTTCGCCTCAAAGGTTGTGTCGTTATGATCTCCTCCTTCTGTAGCTTTCATAAAAACGAAATGCAAAGGAGTAGCCGTCTCTTTATTCTGCAACAGTCTTTTCCAGTCAATCTTTCCCTGGTAGTGAGAAATGTCAATACCATGAATATCATATCCATCAGGGATACAAACTCCGTATTCCTTTAAGCCATGGCAAGGTTTCCATCGATAAGCATAAGGACGGATAAAGAAATAATAGAAAGCAATGGAAAAACAACCAACAATCATCACTGCCAAAATGTTACGAATCCAGACAGGCATCACAGTTCGATGCTTCATCTGTTCCTTTTTTGAGGTACGGGAAGTTTTGGAAGAAGAGGTCGTTCCCTTTTTCTTGGTAGTGGAAACGGTTCTTTTCTTCTGTACGGCAGACATCGGGTTGTTGCGTTGCGGCATTTACTTTAAACGATCAATGTTTTTAGAGATAGGCACGGATTACGCGAATTAACACGGTTTTTTAGTTATTTCTTATAAACCGTGTAGTCCGTGTAATCCGTGCCTGAAAGAATCTTTCATTGCAGCTGTTATTGCAACTGTTACATCAACAACTGCTCTGAAGTGTATTTATTTAGCTTGTTCCAGCTGCAAAGTCTTAGTTGCCTGGTCGCAAACTTCTGTAGGACCGAAGTACTGGATCGGACCCGGATATACATAATCCGTTTCGATAGCCCAACGATCACGTTGCGCAGCAAATGCCTTGAAAGGAGCACCATCCAGTTTCACCAATGCTTTCTGAATAACCGGTTTCATTTCACCGTGGCGACGTTCCATGTTCATCATCATAGTGATAGGCACACCACCAGCAATCCATTCAGCAGCAGGAGCAGTTGTGTTGCGTACAG
>ERZ791574.799-NODE-799-length-20428-cov-6.537378_pt1 | contig 20428 bp, 17 predicted proteins | sample MGYA00433098_ERZ791574 | MGnify/ENA primary metagenome ERZ791574 (study PRJEB30046, sample SAMN00791933) | human gut metagenome | study: EMG produced TPA metagenomics assembly of the A metagenome-wide association study of gut microbiota in type 2... | reverse complement strand
AATGAATGAACGCTTAGGGACATCGTTCGATAAGGATAATATTCTTATAACTCACGGTTCGCAACAAGGATTAGATTTATCCGGAAAAGTATTTCTGGACGATGGTGATATCGTATTGTGTGAAAGCCCCACCTATTTAGCAGCAATTAGCGCATTCAAATCATATGGGAGTGGCTTCATTGAAATTCCAACAGATGAAGAAGGCATGGATATGGCTACTTTGGAAGAGGTACTGAATAATACTCAAAATATAAAACTAATATATGTAATACCAACCTTTCAAAATCCCACTGGAAAAACATGGAGTTTGGAAAGACGAAAAAAACTGGCTGAACTATCTGCTTTATATGATATTCCTGTTATTGAAGATAACCCTTATGGAGAATTAAGGTTTGAAGGAGAGTCTTTACCCTCTATAAAGTCTTTTGATAAGGTAGGTAATATCTTATGCACTGGTAGTTTTTCTAAAATCTTTTGTCCGGGCTTTCGGATTGGGTGGATTGCAGGTGATAAAGATATTATCCGCAAGTATGTGTTAGTTAAGCAGGGCACTGATTTGCAGTGTAACACAATAGCTCAAATGACTATTGCCGAATATCTAAAACGATATGATATTGATGAGCATATTAGCAAAATAGTAGAAGTCTACAGAAAACGCAGAGATATAGCTTTAGAATGTATTGAACGCTATTTTCCTAATGACATAAAATATACTCATCCTCAAGGCGGGTTATTTACTTGGATTGAATTACCCGAAAATATTTCAGCGCATGACATCCTGCAAAAATGCATTGAACAGAAAATAGCCTTTGTACCCGGCAGTTCATTTTATCCTGTTGAGCACAAAGAAAATACTTTTAGAATAAATTACTCTAATATGCCAGAAGATAGAATCATGAAAGGACTTCAAGTAATAGGGGAAGTACTAAAAGAATACATACATCAGTTAAAGTGATTTTTAATTATATCCCCCAATTGTTTTAAGCGTTCTTCAAGAAGTGGAGTCCATCGTTGTCCATAGCTTAAACGCATACAATTGGTATATTGCTCTTGTAATGTAAACATACGTCCGGGGGCTATGCTTATTTTTCGCTGCATAGCCCGATAATAAAGTTCTGTTGTATCAATCTGTTTGTCTAATTCCACCCAAAGCATAAATCCTCCTTGTGGTGTAACAATTTTTGTATTCTCGGGGAAGTAATCCATGATGGAATGGGCAAAATGAATACTGTTTGCGTATAATTCTTGTCGCAGTTTACGTAAATGGTTTTCGTATCTGTCATTCTCCATGAAATTGGCAACCGCTTCTTGATTAAGCGCAGGCGTAGAAATAAGGTGAATATTCTTTTGGCGAATAATAGCATGTTTAAATTTGCCGGGAGCAATCCATCCTACCCGATACCCCGGCGCTAATGTTTTAGATACCGCACCACACCATAAAACAAGCCCCTTCTTGTCAAAAGCCTTGCAGGGCTTAGGACGTGAATTTCCAAAAAATAAATCACCATATAAATCATCCTCGATCAAAGGTATATCATATCCGGCCAGCATATCAACAACTACCCTTTTATGTTCATCAGGCATACAACTTCCCAATGGGTTATTAAAGTTGCTTATAAGCAGGCAAGCTTTAATTTGTGGTAAAACTTTTTTCAGCGCATCTGGATCAATCCCTGTTACTGGATTGGTAGGTAATTCCAATATACGTAACCCCATACTATTGGCTAATTGTAACATTCCAAAATAGACCGGACTTTCAACCGCAATAGTATCTCCTACCTTAGTAATTACAGATAAAGCTAAAGCAACCGCATTAGTAACTCCGGCAGTTGTCACTATATCATCTTCTGTCAAGTTTCCCTTCCAACTATACGTAAAACGAGCTATAGATTTACGTAATCGCATATTTCCCTGTGTTTCATCATACCGGGTTCCATTACCCGGAAGTGCCTGCATAGCTCTTATAAGTTCTTTATTAAGTTTTGCAATTGGTAATAAAATATCTTCGGGCATTCCTAATGAAAATCGAGTGATCGATTTATCTCCTATTTCTAACGAGCTGTATACGTCAGCAATCAAATCTACCACCTCTTTGCTCTCAGGCTTTACAGACGGTTGTGTTGTCGCTGGAACAGATAGGCGTATGGGTTTGTAATTGACAATATACCCTGATTTTGGGCGTGATATTATAAATCCGTCTTTTTCCAATTCATAATATGCCTGAATTGCCGTATTAAGACTTACACCATTTTCATTGCTAATAGTGCGTAAAGAAGGTAGTTTCTCACCAGCTTTCCACACGCCTTTCTTAATTTGACAGGCAATAGTTCTCGCTATTTCTTGATATAGGATTTCTTTTTTCATACTTGTTAGGTGTTATCTGTATCCTGCAAATATACAAAAATCGTGTCTGTATCTGTTTTGGACTTTGAAATACTTTTACAGAATGACTTTTGTATTGCTTTGCTATTCTTAAATGGAAGAAAGGTATTCAAGTAAACAACTGAATTCAACCACCATTAATAAAAAAATCACAGTAAAACAGGTTTCAGATGATAATATCTAAAATCAATACAGAGATTGAAACCTTCTGCATAGATAGTGATTTCCGACAATCGTACCCCCTAATCGTTTTTTGGGGAAGGGGGTACGATTTGGATACTCAACCGTGTCTTTTCGTGCCCCTTTTTTGTCTTTTAAGCAAGACTGAAACAATAAAAAAAGTCCTACAATACGTTGATATTGTAGGACTTTTTTATGTTTCCATCTTACCACGAAAAGGAAATATTGGACATCCAAACAGTGGTACAATTGGTACAGTAGGTACAGTGTCTCTTCTGCTTCACACACATGCGCTTATGTACATTGCTTTATAACGCGTACATTATTTATATACATGCGTGTGTGAGGCAAAAGGACCGCTGTACCCACTGTACCAACTGTACCCATCAACCTCACCTTTACACTGCTCAAGTTCACCTTTACGCGACTAAACCTCACCTTTGTTCACGTCATTTCACCTCTTCCAGATAAAGCACACGGCTCGAATAGTCGTTCTGCTTGTGGTAGTCCACCCTATGGTTGTATGGAACCTCCAGCCCGTTTGCCATAAGGTAGGCACCACTGAAGACCTTTCCTTCGTAGTTCAAGGGAACATTATCTATGCGGTTCAGCTCATGTACCCGGTATTGCTTGTCGGCACAGAGACCGGCCATCTTCACACGCGGCAGATGCTGGTTACAGAAGTGTTCCGTCTTCCACCAATAGAAGACTGCCCTATCCTTCTCTGGAGCCACGTACATTAATGAAGCCACACCCTGCTTGTCATAAGGGGATATCAAGCGGTAGATATCTCCCAATTGTACCACGGGACGAATGGTCTTGTACTCGGCAATGGCATTCTTGCAAAGCGCCTTTTCCTCTTCCGTCATGTTCTTGGGTTGGATTTCCATACCCAAACGGCCACTCATAGCCACATCGATGCGGTACTTCAGAGGGATGGTACGGAATGTCTGATGGTTAGGGGCGGCACTGATGTGCGATGCCATGGCTATGGCGGGGAAGAAATAGGAAGTTCCCCACTGCATATAGACACGTTGCAGGGCATCGGTATTGTCGCTCACCCAGAACTCGTCGAAGTAAGGCAGCACTCCGTAGTTGGCACGGCCACCGCCACTGGCACATGCCTGGATGGTAAGGTCGGGGTATTTGGCACGGATGCGCTGGCACACCTTCTCAAAGCCGCGATGATACTCTATATACATGTGGCTCTGATTTTCTTTGGTCAGGTATTGAGAACCGTGGTTCATGACAGCCATATTGGCATCCCATTTGATATAGTCTATCTCAGGATAAGAAGTCATCAGATTGTCAACAACACCGAACACGAAGTCCTGTACGGCAGGATTGGCAAGGTCGAGCACCACCTGCGTACCGCCGCGTCCCAGTACGAGGTCGCGTTCGGGAGCTTTGAGCACCCAATCCGGATGTTGTTCGTAAAGTTCGCTAGTGGTGTTTGCCATCTCCGGCTCAATCCAGATACCGAACTTGATGCCGCGCTTTTTGGCATCACTCAACAGCCCTTTGACACCGTCCGGAAGCTTATTCTTGTCCACCACCCAGTCGCCGAGTGATGAACTGTCGTTCTTACGGGGATATTTGTCGCCAAACCAGCCATCGTCCATCACGAACAATTCGCCGCCCATGGAGGCGATGTCCGCCATCATTTGGTCCATACCCTGCTGGTTGATGTCGAAATACACGCCTTCCCAACTGTTCAATAGAATCTTACGGGGAGTAGTGCCGTGCGCCAACTTGTGCAGACGCGCCCAGCGGTGGAAGTTACGGCTGCTGCCACTCAATCCCTCGTTACTATAGGTCAGGGCAAGTTCGGGAGTGCGGAAAAGCTCGTCTTTCTTCAAGGAATAAGCAGAGTTCTCTTCGTTGATTCCGGCAAAGAAATGGTGATATTCATCATCATGCGTCTCGATGCGGAGTTTGTAGTTACCACTGTAACAGAGGGCTGCGCCAATCACGTTGCCCGTGTTCTCCTGCGGACGGCCGTCAAGGGAGAACATCACTTCCGCATGGTCGGTATGAGAATTTCGCACACCGTCCTTATTCTTGATAACCTTCATGCCCGGAGTGAGAGGTTCCTGCGTCAAAAAGCCCTCATTGGCCCAGGAACCGGAGAGATGGGAGAGCCACACATCACCGCGGCGGATGGGCAGATAGCCGGAGGCAAACTGATTGAGCACTACCGGCTTCTTCTCCTGATGAGAAATTTCAGTCCAGGATTCTATCACGTCGGCATCTTGCCAAGCTCGGTAGCAGACATTGACAAAAAAGGGATACACTTTGTCTTTCAGCGCCACGACAGTCGTCACGGCATTTCCTTCCTTCTCGGTAGTCACATTCAGCACTTCAAGCTGGAGGGTCATGTTACCGTCAGCATGCTTCACAGCGAGAGCCGTCTCCACGGGGGTATTCAATCCATATTCGGGATAGGCCGTGTGGCCTGCTTCTGCCGTGGCAATATTCAGCAAATCGGTTTCAGAAAGTCTGTTACCATAATACAAGTGTCTCAGTGTACCGCCTTCAGGAGCCGAAAGCACCAAAGAAGTTTTCGGAGTGGATACACATACGTTTTGAGCCAACAAACTGCCGGTCAGCAGCAGTGCTCCAAAAAAGAAATTTGTTCGTTTCTTAAAATTCATGCTTTTCTTGTTTAGATTCTATAATCATTTAGCTGTGGGCAAATGTAGACGTTTCCCCGAAGATAAAATAGTATCATTTTATCATATTCTTATACAAATTCTATTTCCGGCTGACAATTGTCCCGGTAGCCTGGTTGGCAGGCATCACCAGCACTTCTGCAATCTGGATATGCTCGGGGACGGCAGCGGCAAAATAAACCACTTCGGCTATATCGTCACCGGTTAGCGGGCGTATACCTTTATATACATTGTCAGCCGCCTCCCGGTCGCCACGGAAACGGATGACAGAGAAATTGGTTTCCACCAGTCCGGGCTTGACGTTCGTCACGCGTACCGGAGTATCCACCAAGTCGATGCGGAGTCCGTCGGAAAGGGCCTTGACGGCGGCTTTGCAGGCACAGTACACACTGCCGCCCGGATAAGCGTAGTCTCCGGCAATAGACCCCATGTTGATGACATGACCGCGTCCGCGCTCCACCATGCCGGGAACTACGAGGCGGGTCATAGCGAGAAGCGCTTTCACGTCTGTATCAATCACCACATCCCATTCGTCGAGATTACCCTCGTGCTCCTTGTCTACTCCGATGACGAGTCCGGCATTGTTAATCAGTATGTCTATCGCTTTCCACTCCACCGGAAGGGATTCGAGGGCGGCACAAGCAGCCTGCCTATCGCGGACATCAAAAGGAAGCAGATACACATCGGCTCCGAATTTTTCTTCCAATTCTTTCTTTACAGCATTCAGTTTCTCCACATTACGGCCATTGAGTATAAGCCGGTAACCGTTCATGGCAAACTTGCGAGCACAGCCTTCCCCTATTCCGGAGGAGGCTCCGGTGATGAGTACAATTTTCTTTTCCATCGTGTAATAGTTTTTTATATCAATACTGTCAGCAAAGGTATTACTTATTATTTATTACAATCACATTTTTGAAAAGTCCTTTCTTCTTTTACAACCTCTTGCTTTATAAGTTTATCATCAATAAAAGTAAAAGCTGTTGTTATAATATACCATGTACCTTTGTTTAATTCTTCTTTATAGAAGAGTTTTTCTTTCTCTTGATTGTCCTGTATATAGGATATTTCCTTATTAAAAGGCTTTCCATATCTTTTTATGAAAAGATTTTATCTATACCAATTTTATATTTTCAGAGCTGAATTTACTTATTCGACTGGATGTATAACATGATGCCAGGGCGATTGTTACCAATGTAGTCAGAATGATATTTTTTAGTTTCATATTACTATTTATTGTTCTTTTCAGGTAACGTTTGTGTACCAAGATAATTGTATGTCACTTCTTGTATGTTATAAGGGAAGACATTATAATAACCGTCTGTTTGTACAATTTCCATGTTCAAAGCTTTTTGACCGTATGCTTTACGGAGTGTTGACCACTCGAAATCGAATGAGGTTCCGGGACGCATCACCATGATACGTTTATCAGGAAGTGATACTGGCTGTTGGAGGATGCGCACATATACATATAGGGTAGCTGTTGGTGGCAAGGTCGCCGAGGTCATTTTACGCATGGTATAGATGCCTTGGGCAATGTTTTTTTTGCAAGGCAGGGTGGTAAATGACGGAGCGTTAGTGAAATGAAAGGCACAAGTTCCCCATAAGCAATAACCTTGTTGGGATAATTCTCTGTTCTGCTTGGTTTCCACATCGACACACGTTAAGCCCGAAATCGGAAAATGCTGTTGATTAATGTCATACATTTGGAGTTCCGAGAAACATTTGATGCGGAACACTTTATTGAAATCTGCCTTTGCTACAGCTTGTTCCAGTTCTTTCCGGTATGTTGTACGGAGTTCTTCCAGTACAAACGGGTCATTGGCTGCTTCTGCATATTGTTTGGGAGCACGGAGAGAGGCATAGGTTTCAACTGATGTTGTGTCGATAGGTTTGCCGTAAAGCTTATGTGCGTAGGCGAACAAGATAGCTGGGGTAAGGTCAACAGCTCCATTCATAAGGGAAACATGATGTCCGGACATGATGTTTCCTTTGCTTAAAGCCATGTTTAGATATACGCCGATCTTGAAATCCCCTTGTTCGGCAAAGACTATTTGGGGCGTTTCCGGCTGTTGGTAAATGCCGAACTGTTGATAGAGTTCGGGCTGGTAAGTAGGTATGTCGGTAATGACGGCAGTCCGTCCAGTTGAGTTTTTCGGATCCAGACTGTCGAATTGATTATTGGCGTTTAGCTGCCTAATAAATAGATAGCCCGAAGGCAATGGTTCGCCAATACGGAGCGTGTCGCCTACTTTATAAGTACGACCGTCACAAGCATCAATGCTCTGTTGGGCTTGAAGGGGTTGGCATAACAAACAGACACTGCTTAACAATAAAGCGGTCAAATTCATTCTTTTCATACGTTTTTTTATGCTTAATTCTATAGTTCTCATATTAATAGATTCTTATAATAGTTGCAATGATAATTAGGATAATTGATGCTCGCTGAGGATTTTATGTTATTTAATAGAAACGGCATAAGAAACCACAACTGTTTTTACTCCGGCTTGCGGATATTTATTTTTGTAGTATTCAGAAAGGTCTTTATAAAGATAAGCTACATCGGGAGTTAAATCTACGTTTCTTGATTTAGCAGAACGACCCATAAACACATCAAATGAAAGATAATTCGTTTCATTTCCCTGTTCATCTGAAAAAGTCCATTTTCCATAACCAAACACATTTCCCTCTGGAGGAAGTAATTTGTAAGATTCTGGCATTTCTTCCGGAGCTTTGTTTTCGTTTTTTATAATACACGGTCCCAGTGTATTATTATCGTCTTTTATTGCAATACATCTTAGGAATTTGTCTTCGCTCCGCCAAAATATATAGTGAAAATCCAAAGGAATAAGAGATTCTTTTTCCAATTCTTCTTCAATAAGTTTTTGATTATTATCTGCATCTACTACATATTTGTATTTAGGAAGCTGTACATTCTCGTAGTATGATTTAGGGATAAAATGTAAAGGCAAATTTTCTGAATCTTTCCTATTTTTAGATATTATTTCAAGTAGTTCATATTCCGTCCATGCGGGATTTTCCATGCTATAATCCAAATAATTTGTTTCACTGATTTTTACCTTATATTCATATCCTTTCTCAAACTCAAATTTATCAATGACTCCAAGGCTCTCCCATTCTTGGGCATTTTCTTTCTTTACAGCATATACATCAGATAAATAATTAAATCCGTCTGACCAACAAACACCGGGTATCTTCTTTGATGCAATGGTTAGAGAATATTCCTTGTAGTCTGTCACTTTCTCACCCTCTTCATCTTTGTTATCACAGCCTATAAAGCCGAATATACAGAGGAATAATATCAGTATTTCTAATTTTTGTGTTTTCATATCTGTCAAATTTTACGATTCTGTATTTACTTTTATTTGCTCTATCCTTATTTTGTGTGCAAATATATAAAAAGTGCCATTCATAAGGCATTATGAACAGCACTTTTTATTGTTTTCCAGCAAGATAAAACGGTTATATCTTCATTCCCCTGCCTTTCCTTTGCGGCTGTATAGGTCGGTGTATGCTCTGCCGTAGCTTGTCGAATTGCTCTTTGAACCACTCGACAATGGGCTTTCGGTCAATGGCAAGAACCAGTCTCGTCCCGTCCGTGGGGTCTTTCACCCCGTCGGGGTATTCGATGAGACTGCGGTTTAGGTGGGTACATGTGGGGTCGGCGTTCTTCGGAATGATGAAACGCTCGATATGTGCGGTCGTTCCGCTGTCGCTGCCGTGCGCCTTTTCCATGTGTAAAACTACGAAACCCATATATCCTTCCTTTTTTGGCTTGTGAAACAATAAATCTAACTATCTTTGAGGGCGGCGAAATACCGTCCTCGACGGGGTGTGCAGAGGGGCTTGCCCCTTGCCCTATTGGAGAATTTTCAGCGATACGGAGTATTGCGGCTCGGAAGTAACAAACGATATATCAGCTGATTATCTACACTTTACCAAAAATTACTTTTTCGCTATGTGTTTATTTTAACTTCATAGGGATAATGAATTTTAGAGTAAAGCGAAAATTCCCGATAAATTATGTAACTTTGCACTCGCTTTTTTGAAAGCCCGAAATTCGTTTAATTCGTTTGGATAAAGTAAAAGACGCTTATGCAAAAGTCCGATTGCATCATCGGTGTGGAACATGTATCGAAATTCTTCGGAGACAAGGCCGTGCTGAATGATGTGAATTTGTCTGTCCGTAAGGGCGAGTTTGTAACAATACTAGGACCGTCCGGCTGCGGAAAGACAACACTGTTACGCCTCATTGCAGGCTTTCAGACAGCCTCGGAAGGAGTGATAACCATTGCCGGAAAGGACATCACACAGACACCGCCGCACAAGCGTCCGGTGAACACCGTGTTCCAGAAGTACGCCCTCTTCCCCCACCTCAACGTATTCAACAACATAGCCTTCGGGCTGAAGCTGAAGAAGCTGCCCGGTGCCACTATCGAGAAGAAAGTGAAACAAGCCCTGCGCATGGTGGGCATGACAGACTATGAGGACCGCGACGTGGACTCCCTCTCCGGCGGACAGCAACAGCGCGTAGCCATCGCCCGAGCTATCGTCAACGAACCCGAAGTGCTGCTGCTGGACGAGCCTCTCGCTGCCTTGGACCTCAAAATGCGCAAAGACATGCAGATGGAACTGAAGGAAATGCACCAGAAGCTGGGTATCACCTTCGTATACGTGACCCACGACCAGGAAGAGGCACTCACCCTGAGCGACACCATCGTTGTGATGAGCGAAGGACGCATCCAGCAGATAGGTGTGCCGACCGACATCTACAACGAGCCCATCAACTCCTTTGTAGCCGACTTCATCGGCGAAAGCAACATCTTGAACGGAGTCATGATAAAAGATAAGGCCGTTACCTTCTGCGGGCACGAATTTGAATGCGTAGACACGGGATTTGGTGAACAGATGCAGGTGGACGTAGTAATTCGCCCCGAAGACATCTACATCTTCGATGTATCCGACGCCGCACAGCTGACGGGCACCGTAACCAGCTGTATCTTCAAAGGCGTACACTATGAAATGCTGGTGCAAACGCGCGAAGGCTACGAGCTGATGGTGCAGGACTACCATGCCTTCGAGGCAGGACGCGAAGTCGGTCTGCTGGTAAAACCCTTCGACATCCATGTGATGAAGAAAGAACGCACCTGCAACACCTTCGAAGGAAAACTGGTGGACAAAACGCACGTAGAATTCCTGGGCTGTAACTTCGAATGCCTGCCCGTGCAAGGCATCGAACCGGGCAGCAGCGTGCAAGTGGAAGTGGACTTCCAGGACGTCATCCTCGAAGACAACGAAGAGGACGGCCGTCTGACGGGTGAAGTGAAATTCATCCTCTACAAAGGAAACCATTACCACCTGACCGTGTTTACAGACTGGGACGAAGACATCTTTGTCGACACCAACGACGTGTGGGACGACGGCGACCGTGTAGGTATCATCATCGCACCCGAAAACGTGAGAATAAGGAATAAAGAATAGGGATTAGGGATTAAGGGTTAGCTATTATAAATTCTTTATCCTCCACCCTTAATCCCTAATCCCTAATCCTTAATCCTTAATCCCTAATCCCTTAATCCTTAATAAAGATGATAACTTTCTTTATGCGTCGGCGCAACTGGACGGTACCCTACGCGCTATTTCTGCTTGTATTTGTTATAGTACCGCTGCTGCTCATCGTGCTCTACGCCTTTACGGACGACGGAGGAGCGTTCACGCTTGCCAACTTCCGCAAGTTCATGATGCACCCCGAAGCGATGAACACGTTTGTCTACTCCATCGGAATAGCCGTTATCACTACGCTGGTCTGCCTGCTGCTAGGCTATCCGGCGGCGTATATCCTGAGTCAGAAGCAATTCAACACCTCGCGCACCATGGTGGTGCTGTTCATCCTGCCCATGTGGGTGAACATCTTGATACGTACGCTTGCCACAGTAGCACTGTTCGACTTCCTGAACCTGCCGCTGGGTGAAGGCGCACTTGTGTTCGGTATGGTCTACAACTTCCTGCCGTTCATGATATACCCCATTTACAACACCCTTCAGAAGATGGACCACAATTTGATTGAGGCTGCGCAAGACTTGGGAGCCTCCCCCACGCACGTATTCGGCAAGGTGATTCTACCGCTGTCCATGCCGGGTGTGATGAGTGGTATAGTAATGGTGTTTATGCCTACGGTGTCCACCTTCGCCATCGCCGAGCTGCTGACGATGAACAACATCAAGCTTTTCGGTACCACGGTACAAGAGAATATCTACAATGGAATGTGGAACTACGGTGCCGCCCTCTCGCTCATCATGCTGCTGCTGATAGGCATCACCGTCCTCTTCACCAACGAGGAAGACGGCGCATCGAATGAAAGCGGAGGTGTGATATGATGACACGAATCTTGACCCGCGGCTACTTGTGGCTGCTGTTGGCGTTGCTCTATTCGCCTATCCTGATAATCATGATATTCTCCTTCACCGAAGCAAAGGTGCTGGGCAACTGGACGGGGTTCTCCACCAAGCTGTACAGCTCGCTGTTCACGGGCGGGATGCACCACTCGTTGATGAACGCTATCTGGAACACATTCGCCATTGCCCTGCTTGCCGCCACCGCCAGCACGGCACTGGGCAGCATTGCAGCCATCGGCATCTTCAACCTGCGCTCGCGCACACGGCAGGTAATGAACTTCGCCAATGCCATCCCGATGATGAATGCAGACATTATCACCGGTGTGTCGCTGTTCCTGCTGTTCGTCAGCTTCGGCATATCGCAAGGATTTACCACAGTGGTACTGGCACACATCACCTTCTGCACACCCTACGTGGTGCTCAGCGTAATGCCCCGGCTCAAGAAGATGAACCAGAATGTCTACGAGGCGGCACTCGACCTGGGCGCCACACCGTTCCAAGCACTGCGCAAGGTTATTCTTCCGGAGATATTTCCGGGTATGATAAGCGGCTTCATCCTTGCCTTCACGCTCTCCATCGACGACTTTGCCGTGACCATCTTCACCATCGGCAACCAGGGGCTGGAAACGCTCTCCACCTACATCTACGCCGATGCGCGCAAGGGTGGACTGACGCCGGAACTGCGGCCACTCTCCACCATCATCTTCGTGACGGTGCTGGTGTTGCTGATTGTAATCAACAAGCGGGCCGAACGGACAAAAAACGATTGATGTGAGTGATGAGTTATAAGTTATCAATTGTCAAAAACAAGATGATGAAAAGGATAATAAACATACTGATTCTACTGTGCTGTATCGCATCCCTCTCCTCTTGTGGAAACTCTACAGAAGAGCGCAGCCGTGTACTGAAGATATACAACTGGGCAGACTACATCGATGAAGATGTGCTTGCCGAATTTCCCGACTGGTACAAGCAGCAGACGGGCGAAGACCTCCGTATCATCTACCAGGTGTTCGATATCAACGAAATCATGCTCACCAAAATTGAGCGCGGGCACGAGGACTTCGACGTCGTATGCCCCTCGGAGTACATCATCGAACGTATGCTCCGCAAAGACCTCCTGCTACCCATCGACCGCAACTTCGGCCGCACACCGGACTACATCCCCAACGTGTCGCCCTACATCCGCCACGAGCTGAACAAGACCTCGCAACCTGAACGCCAGACCGAGGACTATGCCGTGCCCTATATGTGGGGCACCGCCGGCATCCTCTTCAACAAGAAGTTCATTACTCCCGAAGAGGCAAGCACGTGGAATATCCTCTGGACTCCCAAAAACCGTAGCAAGATACTGATGAAGGACAGCTACCGCGACGCCTACGGCACTGCCATCATTTACGCCCATGCCCGGGAACTTGCCGACAGCACCGTCACCGTAGAGCAACTGATGAACGACAACTCCCCGCAGGCCATCGCCCTTGCCGAGAAATACCTCAAGGAGATGAAACCCAACATCGCCGGCTGGGAAGCCGACTTCGGCAAGGAAATGATGACCAAGAACAAGGCGTGGATCAACTTCACCTGGAGCGGCGACGCCGTCTGGGCCATCGAGGAGGCCGATGCCGTGGGTGTGGAACTGGACTACACCGTCCCCCGCGAAGGCAGCAACATCTGGTATGACGGCTGGGTAATCCCCCGCTACGCCCGCAACGTGAAGGCAGCAAGCTATTTCATCAACTACCTCTGCCAGCCCTCCGTGGCGCTGCGCAACATGGATGCCATCGGTTACGTCAGCGCCGTCGCCACACCGGAAATCATGGAGGCGAAGACCGACACCACGCTTGACGTGCATTCCGACCTCAGCTACTTCTTCGGTCCCTTGTCCGGAGCCGACAGCCTACAGATAGACCCGGTCCAGTACCCCGACCGCCGCGTAGTGGAGCGCTGCGCCATGATACGCGACTTCGGCGACCGCACGGAACTGGTGCTCGAAATGTGGAGCCGCGTGAAAGGTGACAATCTCAATACGGGCATCGTACTGCTCATCTTCGCCGTCTTCGGTCTGCTCTTCATCTGGCTGGTATATACCAAGATACGAAAGTACAAGCAGAAACGCCGCCACCGCCTCCGCAGAAAGCGAAAAAGGAGATGATTAATACATTGTTTATCTAAAAAAACGTCAACGTGCAAGGAACTAAGAATTTGACACAAGGCCCCATCAACCGCCAGCTATTCACGCTGGCAATGCCCATCATGGCCACCTCATTCATCCAAATGGCCTACAGCCTGACAGACATGGCATGGGTAGGACGTCTGGGCAGTGAGTCCGTGGCTGCAGTAGGTGCGGTAGGCATACTGACGTGGATGTCCGGTTCCATCGCCTTGTTGAACAAGGTAGGTGCCGAAGTCAGCGTAGGCCAGTCCATCGGTGCACGCAGCGAAGAGGATGCACGCAGTTTTGCTTCACACAACATTACAATTGCCCTGCTCATCTCCGTCTGCTGGGGAGGACTGCTGTTTCTTTTCGCCCGCCCCATCCTGAACATCTTCGAACTGAAACAGCATATCACAGACGCCGCCGTGACCTATCTGCGCATCGTGTCGACGGGACTGCCGTTCGTCTTTCTCTCCGCTGCCTTCACGGGCATCTACAACGCGGCAGGACGTAGCAAGATTCCGTTCTACATCAGCGGGACGGGACTGATTATGAATATCCTCCTCGACCCTCTTTTCATCTTCGGCTTTGGCTGGGGGACGGTAGGGGCTGCACTTGCCACCTGGCTGTCCGAAGCCATGGTCTTCGGCATCTTCGTCTACAAACTCCGAGGGAAAAGCGCTGTACTCGGCGGATTCTCCTTCCTCGTCCGTCTGAAGAAGAAGTACACCCGGCGTATCTTCAAGCTCGGCCTGCCCGTGGCCACACTGAACACACTCTTTGCTTTCGTCAACATGTTCCTCTCGCGCACCGCTTCGGAGCAGGGAGGGCACATCGGACTGATGGCATTCACTACCGGAGGACAAATCGAGGCCATCACCTGGAACACTTCACAAGGATTCTCTACAGGACTGAGTACATTCATTGCACAGAACTATGCTGCCGGGCAAAAGTCGCGCGTGAAGCAGGCATGGCACACCACCCTATGGATGACGGGCGTATTCGGAAGTCTCTGCTCACTGCTCTTTATCTTCTTTGGCAGTGAAGTGTTCTCTATCTTCGTGCCCGAAGCCGAAGCCTACCGTGTGGGAGGTGACTTTCTCCGCATCGACGGTTATTCACAAATGTTCATGATGATGGAAATCACCATGCAAGGTGTGTTCTACGGACTGGGACGGACGGTACCGCCTGCTATTGTCAGTATCGGATGCAACTATATGCGCATTCCGGTAGCATTGCTACTGGTACATATGGGTATGGGAGTGGACGCCATCTGGTGGGCAGTGAATGGAACCACCATTGCCAAAGGTCTGATACTGACAGCCTGGTTCATATCCATCAAAAGGAAAATTCTCTAAAAAAGAACAGAACTGACGAACTTTAGGAAGAGAAATATGGTTATATATACATAAATTTGCAACATTAAAGATAAGATCAACTTTTAAAGAAAAAAGAGTTATGAAGAAAATGAAATTTACAGTATTGTTTTTATGCAGTGCATTGCTGCTGGGCAGTTGCGGCACCATGAACAACAAGGCAAAAGGTGGAATAATCGGTGGTGGTTCCGGCGCAGCGGCAGGTGCCATTATCGGCGGACTGATAGGTAAAGGCAAGGGGGCAGCCATTGGCGCGGCAGTAGGCGCGGCAGTAGGTACAGGTGCCGGTGTTGCCATCGGACACAAAATGGACAAGAAGGCTGCCGAAGCTGCCAAGATTGAAGGTGCCCAAGTGGAGCAGGTAACGGATGCCAACGGCTTGCCGGCTGTCAAAGTATCCTTTGCGGCAGGTATTCTGTTCGGCTTCAACTCCGCAGCACTGAGCAACGAGGCAAAGGCCTCCCTGCGCGAACTTGCACAGATTCTGAAGGAAGACCCGACAACGGACATTGCCATCATCGGCCATACCGACAAGGTGGGTACCTACGAAGCCAACATGAAGGTTTCCAAGAACCGCGCCTATGCTGTAGAAAACTATTTGCAGGATTGCGGTGTATCTCCTGCCCAGTTCAAGAAAGTGGAAGGCGTGGGATACAACGAATACGATGAAAGTCTGTCTGCCGACCAGAACCGACGCGTAGAGGTATATATGTATGCCAGCGAACAGATGATTAAGAATGCGGAGGCGAATAATTAATGTGCTAATGTGATCAATGTGCCAATGTGCTAATTGGCATATTGACACATTAATCACATTGACATATTAGTACATTAATCACACTGGCACTCTCTCCATGAAACTCCCGAAACCTTTGCGGTTCCTCCGCAACATCATATTATTCTTCTTTATTTCCACTATCCTGGCGGTAGTGGTTTATCGTTTTGTACCCGTCTACATCACGCCATTGATGGTTATCCGCAGCGTGCAGCAAGTCTTCAAGGGCGAAAGTCCCCGTTGGCACCATACTTGGGTATCTTCCGACAAGATATCCCCTCACCTGCCGATGGCCGTCATTGCTTCGGAAGACAACCGGTTTGCCACACACAACGGGTTCGATTTCATTGAGATACAGAAAGCGATAAAGGAGAATGAAACAAGAAAACGGAAACGGGGCGCCAGTACTATCAGCCAGCAGACGGCAAAGAATGTATTCCTATGGCCCCAATCTTCCTGGGTACGCAAAGGACTGGAAGCCTACTTCACCGTACTGATAGAATTCTTCTGGTCCAAAGAACGTATCATGGAGGTCTATCTCAACTCCATCGAAATGGGGAAAGGCATCTATGGCGCACAAGCCGCCGCCAAATACAAGTTCAAGACTACAGCAGCCAAACTCTCTGCCGGACAATGTGCACTGATAGCAGCCACACTACCCAACCCCATACGCTTCGACTCAGCACACCCCTCCCCTTACATAAAGAAAAGGCAAGGACAGATTCTACGATTGATGAAACTGATACCCAAATTCCAGCTAAATGAGAAACAGACAAAAGAATAAAAAGAGGACGTGCCCAAAGTACATGAGCACTTTCATAATGTTATAAATTAGGCGCGGATTACGCAGAATAACACGGATTCAGTTTATTGAATCCGTGTTATTCTGCGTAATCCGCGCCTAAAAAAAAGCGTTCAAAGGGGGTTGATACATCCCCTTTAATTTTTAATTAATACGCATGGCCTCCCTCTCCCATCTCCTTCGCATCAATCTTACGATTATCAATGCTGCGCCATGCATAGAAGATATAGGCAAGAACGAAAGGAACAAGGATAGAGACATAAGCCATAACCTTCAGTGTGAACTGGCTCGAACAACTGTTTGCCAACGTCAGCGAGCTTTGTAAGTCGTGGGTGGAAGGATAATAGGCTGTATTGTTATAGCCTGCCACAAGCAGCAATGCCAATACCGCAAGCACCGTCCCTGCACCGGCAAACCAGATTCCCTTGTCGAACGTCGGCTTCCACAGCGTACGGATGATGCCCCAAAGCACAGCCACCACACCAATCAGGAATACAAACAGCACTACCGGCATCTGCAAGAAGTTCGTCAGATACTTGTAAGGTTCCATGAACACCTCTCCCGTTTCCGGACGGACAGCGTAGCCGTCGGCCACCAGTGTACGGATGACGAAGGCCAGGAAGAACACCAGGAACAATGCCGTATTTCCCCAGAGTGCCCGGCGGCAGCGTCTCACCAAGTCGTCCTCATTGATGTTATTAATAAAATAGAGCGCCCCCAAGATGCGCGCCAGGAAGAACACAGCCAGCCCGAGCACCACATTCCACGGATTGAGCAGCGCATCCAGCCCGTGTCCTGCATTGGCCCACTGACTGATGACCGGCATCACCGTATCTGCCATATTCCCTTTATTGATGTAAAATTCGGACCCCGTGAAGAACGTGGCCACTGCCCCACCCAGCAATACCGGACCTACCACTCCGTTTATCACCAGGAACGTGCGATACGTTGTCTTGCCCAGCAGATTTCCCGCCTTCGACTGGAACTCGTAGCTGACAGCCTGCAACACAAAGCTGAACAGAATAATCATCCACAACCAATAGGCTCCTCCGAAACTCGTACTATAGAACAACGGAAACGAAGCAAAGAACGCGCCTCCAAACGTGACGAGCGTTGTAAACGTAAACTCCCATTTCCGTCCCGTAGAATTAATCATCATCTTCTTTTGCTCCTCCGTCTTCCCCAGACAGAACAGAAGCGAATTACCTCCCTGCACAAACAGCAGGAATACCAGCAGTGCTCCCAGCAAGGAGACTACGAACCACCAATAGTGTTGAAGAAAAATATAGGTATTCATTGTGAATTATGAATTATAAGTTATGAGTTATGTTATGAATTATGCGTTTCTGTTTCCGGGCCTTTGCGAATGGCCTTCAGCATAATTCCCACCTCGGCAATCAGCATGACAGTGAAAAGTACCAGAAAGATAAAGAACGTGGTCTGCACGGAACCGACATCCAACTTGGAAATGGCGGCACTTGTGGGCAGCATGTCTTGGATGGCCCACGGCTGGCGACCACATTCGGCAACCACCCATCCGGCTTGTCCGGCCAGATAGCCCAGCGGAATGGTGAGCATGGCCACCCAATGCATCCACGGCATCCGCGACAAGTCTTTCTTATAGGCCAGGAACAGCACCACGATAAAGAAGAGGATGAAATATCCACCCAACATCACCATCACACGGAACATGTAGAACGTAAGAGGCACATTCGGCACCAATTCGTTCACATCCTTGATATAACCGTAACCGAAATAGGCTACATTATCTTTCAACACTTTGGCAGCCACCTCCGCATCCGCCTCATTGCCCGCAGCCTTGGCTGCACGATAGGCGGCAAACGCACTGATGGCCGTTTTCCCTTTTTCTATTTTCTCTTCTGCCGAAAGCGCCACAGTACCGTCCTTCAACGGGTATCCGCCTTTCAGCAGGTCATTGATGCCGGGAACAAAGGCATCCGTCTTCCGTTCGGCAAGCAACGACAACATCTTAGGGATTTCCACACGGAAAAGGAATGGGTCTACTCCGTCTTGCGGCGTCTGCTTGGCAGGATTCAGCAGCCCGAACGCTACCAATCCGGCACCTTGCCGCCCTTCATAATAACCTTCCATAGCAGCCAACTTCATCGGCTGCTTTTGCGCCACTTGATAGCCGGAGCCATCGCCCGTCCAGGCAGACAGCACGGCGGCACACAGACCTACCCATGCGGCAATCTTTACACTTGCCAGCGCAAATTTCTTCTCGCGCTTCTTCCACAGATACCAGCAGCTCACCCCCACTACAAACACGGCAGCCAGTACCCAGCCGGACAGCACACTGTGGAAGAACTTGTTGACAGCCATCGGCGAAGTGGCCACAGCCCAGAAGTCCACCATCTCGTTGCGTGCCGTATCGGGATTGAACTCCATGCCTACGGGATTCTGCATCCACGCATTGGCAACCAGAATCCACCAGGCGGAAATCGTGGCGCCCAGCCCCGTAAGCCAGGTAGATGCTAGGTGGAAACGCTTGCTCACCTTATCCCAGCCGAAGAACATGACGGCGATAAACGTTGCTTCCATAAAGAAAGCCAAAATACCCTCGATGGCAAGCGGTGCACCAAAGATATCGCCCACAAACCAACTGTAATTACTCCAGTTCGTACCGAATTCAAATTCCAGAATGATACCGGTTGCTACACCAATGGCAAAGTTGATACCGAAAATCTTCATCCAGAATTTAGCAGTACGTTTCCAAAATTCGTCACCCGTACGGTAGTACGCCGTTTCCATGATGCCCATAATTACCGCCAGTCCAAGTGTCAGCGGCACAAAAATCCAGTGATAGATGGCGGTCAAGGCAAATTGGGCTCTCGACCAGTCAATCAGAGAAGTGTCAATGTGTCCAAGCATAAGAATCAAGTTATGAGTTATAAGTTATGAGTTATTGAGTTACTAAGTTATTGGGTTGTCGAGTAAGAACACAGAGACACGGAGAATTTATAAAGGCAAGGACATAAACTCTGTGGCTCTGTGTCTCCGTATTTAGTCACCCAGGCTCCGGTGGATAAGTTCATTACTAACATAGCCTTCTTTGTCGTCACCCACCACGGGAGTATTCAGAAACCGTGGGAAGAAGAAAAGACGGAGAATAAAAAACATGATGAATAACTTCACAAGGATGATAAGCCACAAAGTACGCCCTAACGTCATACTTCGAAAACCTTCCAGATAAAAACGCCAAATGTTTACCGCAGTTCGTTTCATGCTGATAAAATTATAATGATTACAAATATAAAATACTTTTATATAAAGAACAAATAAAAAGGTGAAAAGTTGAACAGAAAAAAGACTTCTCCCATTCATCGGTACAAAAAAGATTTTAGGCGAGGAAAATTCCCCCAACGTCTATCACTTTTGCAATCCTCTCTCCCCCCCCACTACATTTGCCAATGTAAAACCATAGAATAACGAAGATATGACGAACGTAAAGAGATTGACAGTGATAGCGCTATGTGTGGCAAGCTGCATGGGAGTGGCCGCCCAAAACGACACTTCCGCGCAAACGCCCGGCAGCTCCGGGCAGCTTGCCGACAGCCTGCCCGCCCAATGGGATTTGCAGACCTGCATCGACTATGCTTTGCCACATATTATACATACAGCATAATATAACTCTGATTATCAAAGCAAAAGC
>ERZ791574.785-NODE-785-length-20678-cov-6.078311_pt1 | contig 20678 bp, 20 predicted proteins | sample MGYA00433098_ERZ791574 | MGnify/ENA primary metagenome ERZ791574 (study PRJEB30046, sample SAMN00791933) | human gut metagenome | study: EMG produced TPA metagenomics assembly of the A metagenome-wide association study of gut microbiota in type 2... | reverse complement strand
TGGCTGTGGGCCGCGCCGCCCACCTTGGCGTTCTACTGGGGCGTCCGGTAGGCGCTGTGGATGACCACCGGGGCGGCAAAATGGCTGCGGATGCTCTGCAAGACCATCACCAGCCGGGGGGCGGTCAGAACGGCGTCGCTGCCGTCCTTGCAGGCAAATTCTTTCACGGTGAAATTGGAGGACAGCTTTTTGCCGCCGTCCTTCGTCTTGGAATAGGCGTTGATCTCGACCATTGGCTTGTCTCCTTTCGGTTCGCCGGTTTGTTCGTTTTTCAGCTTCCAGACAAGAAAGAACGGGATCACCCGCCCGTCCCCGGCGATGCCCTCCCCTGCCGCATCCATGAAGCAGGTAGACCCGCCTCCGTCCATCATGATGGCATTGTCCCAGCCGGACGCCGCCAGCAGGTCACGGAGCTGTTCCGGCGTGTGACGCTCCCGGCTCACATAGTAGGCGAAGCGTCCGGCCTTGGTGCCGATGGCCGTCCGTGGGGCGCGGTAGCGCATATCCGCTCCGCAGGTGACGGGACTGATCTTCTTTCCGCCGATGATGAGGTGGACGCACTCCATGTAGTTTGCGTCCCCATTGGGTACGGTTTTTACGCCGAAATCCTCCGGGGTGTTCCAGCTGACGGCCCACGCCCGGTAGTTCGGGGCTTTGCAGACCTTGCTGTCTGCTTTCAGGTGGCAGGCCGGGGTCTGGTTCCGCAGGAAAATGGAGCCGTTGCAGATGGCGTCCCCGCCCGTTTCCACCAGCATTTTCCGCAGGTTGGCCGGTGTGGAGCGGAGACGCTTCCGGTTGAAATAGATTTTCAAAAATTGGAGATCGGAGAGCGGGACGGTGCCCGCTCTCGTGCTCATGTGCGGGCCTCCGTGCCCTTGCCCTGATCGCCGGTCTGGTGCAGCGCGTCCAGCATATTTTTCACAAAGGCCGGGTACGGAACGCCCATCACCGCTGTGTTTTCCAATACGGAAAGGCCCTCGTTGGCGATGAAGAACAGACACACCGCGTCCCGGACGAAATCGCTGTGGGTGGCCTGATCCAGCAGCGCCGCCATCCACACCAGCGCCAGCATGACGCCCTTTTTCACCAGTCCCTTGTAGCTGGCCTTGGAGTCCAGCGCCCCGGTCTTGCTCTTTGCCGATTTGTGCCAGACGGCCGCCACCAGCCAGCCGGTGACGTAGTCCAGCGCCATGAAGCAGATCAGCACCTTGAGCGCCACGTCCCAGCCTCCCAGCGCCTGGGCGACGGCGGAGCCGGCCGCGGCCAGCACTGCCAGCACCGTGTTTTTCATTTGTGTCAGATTCATCGGATTCCCCCTTTTGTTGATTCGGACGCTGAACGTCCTCTCTGAACAGTGTACCTGCCGCCGTGGGCGGCCCGCTGGGTAAGCGGTTCAGTTTTTGGGTTCAATTCGGGGGGGGCGCATCAGGGAACAGCGGCGCGTCAACGGGGCAAAAAATCCGGGGGAGGCAGAGCGTAGCTCTGTTTCCCCCGGTTCTTATGAAAGATCGATGTGTGAAGGGTTTGGGGTAATCAGTCGGTTGGGTGCTTATGCGGTGCAGATAAAAATACTCGCGCTTACCGATGCATATAGCTGGCGGTATTCAATGAAACACAGAATGGGAAATACGGCTCACTGCGCGGCTTTGTAATGGTCGGGTTTTGATGGCCACCGGTCTCGTGACATACGGCTTGAGCCGCGTTATTATGTATGCGAACAACACTTGCGGTTTCAGAACCAAGAAGCGTTTCACTCAGTCGAAGTGCCGCAGAGCGGAGCGCATGACTGTAGACACCGCCGGTCTCCTCGTTATCCTCGGCGGTTTCATCTAAGCTGCAAGCATATAAAACGGCAAGACCGGGTGGACACCGCCGGACAGCATCATCAAACACGTCTCTCGCGTGTTGCAGAGCGGCGAGATGATCAGCAGACGCACGGAGCTCATAATGATTTGAAACGCTTTCAGAGACTGGCTCGTAGACAATCCGGCAGCAGTCTAAAATAACGGTATGCCGAGCTGCGCCCTGCTTAAAGTTGTTTGAATCGTAATCGCAGTCTTTATAGAGCTCGACCATCGTTGTTCCGTTTTTGCGGGAATATCCATGCCCGCAAAAGATGACCATCGAATAATCAGCCGACTTCAACTCACTGAGTGCGAGATCCACTTCCCGTGGCTCCGGACGAATCAGCGTTTTGATTTCATCGGTTTTCCACGCGCCGCCCTGGATCGATGTGAAAAAGCGATGATACCGGGGAACGTCCTGATTTACGCCTTCACAATAGTTTTCAGCATCGCGTTCTCCCGGATTGGCAATGATTAACATTTTACGCTTCATATTTTTCTTTTCCTCCTAATGTAGTAACGATCGAGGGGATCAGCCGCTCACTAAATCCTGCGGCAAAATAGATAAGTGGCAGAACGGAGACTGTTTTGATCTCTCTGAGTGCTGTAAAGAGGAGATCCGCCTCAAATAACTTACCCGCAAGATAGGCGGAGATCATAGCCGCGAAAAAGCGAGAGATCACCTCCAGAATATTCAGGAACATGCCTGCTTCGCAGTCGTAGTCCAGCTTGCCGGTTTTACAGAGGATGGAGAAAAACGCCCCAAGACAACCAAAGAACAGAAAATCTTTTGGCATGAGCCAGTGCCATAACGCCAAAGAGATCGCGGCAGCGCCAAACGCACTGAGCAAAAGCCAGCGGCGAGAGATCTCAATCGTTCGCTGTTTGAGGAATTGCTCGGCCATTTGGATGGTTTTGTCTGCCTCAGACTGAGCCATATCTAATTCCGCAGCGAGGGCATTTCCGAGCAGACGAACCAACGCTTTCAGGTTTTTAGCGGACAAATACTGCACGGCAGGCCGATGCTCAAGGTCTTCGATGCGGTTGTAGATAGTACTGAGTCGAACCTCGTGCGAAGGATGCGCCTCATCATAGGCATCTGTCGTTTCGTAATCAACTTCAGAATCCCCGTCAATAAATACGATGTAGTTATCAGAACTGTGGCGGATCAGGAGGGTAACATTGTCAGGTTCTATGTCTTCAAATTCCTCTAAAATAACGTTCAATTCTTCCCGCTGCGCAATTCGCACGGCATCGCGCTGAATATTTTTTCCCGGATAAAAAACACACAAGCCAACCACTCCCTGTCGAATTGTTTTTAAGAAGCACGTTTTATGTATGATAACATAGTTCGCCTTGTTCCGCAGTGCAGCGCCGCCCTTCACTCAACGCAAGGCCTGCGCCGCTTTCCGGACCGCTCCAAAGGCGGGGTCTTGTTCAAACAGGCAGCTTGCGATGACCTGCATCAGTTTGTAATCCTCTTCCGAGTCGATGTCCAGAACGGCAGTGTCCTTCATCACAACGGCGTCGCAGCGGTCATTGAAAAAGGTCTCCGGATCCTTTTCTCGCAGGGCACGGGAGGAATAGGCGTAGATGGAGGCGTTCATATCATAGAATACCGGCGCCTGCTGGCGGGCGGTGTAATGGCTGGGGATCGCCTTGGTGAAAAAGCCGTCCCGCTGGCAAACCATGTTGAAATAGGGGTTGCGGCGGGAACCGGTGACGGAATAGACAACATCGGTGTCTGCCCGTGCCCGCTTTTTTTCAATGGCGGCGGCCACATCGTCAACCGTACGCAGCGGAGAGGTGATGTCCAGATCCACCACCATTTCGTATGTCTTTCCGGTGCGGGCCTCCATCTGATCCAGACAGTCCCGAATCACGGAGACTTTGGGTACGGTATCGCCGCTAAGCTCCGCACGGCGGTGAATGAGCTGTACCGGCAGGCTTTTCTGGGCGGTGACGATGTCACAGAGCGCCTCGCTGTCGGTGTTCAAAACCACGTCGATCTCCTCATCGGCGCGCTGCTGCCACAGGCGGATGGCCGCCAGCGTATAGTACACCAGCGGTACGCCCAAAAAGTCCTTTAAGTTCTTGCTCTGAAAGCCCTTAGAGCCTGCCCGGCCGCAGACGGTGAACAGGATCGCCATATCAAACCTCTCCTTTTTGCGCCAGCCGCAATACCCGCGTGGCGTTTTCGATCGTGTTGTCATTGGGGACGCGCCCCTCGATGATGTCCAGAAAATGTGCCAGCTCCGCAGTCTGATAATTGTTCCGCGCCGCGTCCAAGTGCGTGGTGCGGCAATTTCCGCCGCTGGCGGAAGAAACCGTCCCCGCCAGCAGGTCCAGCGTGATGACCTCATCTGCGGTAAAAAGCTCCAGCGTCCGCTGTGATCTGCGGCCGAAGTAATCCAGATGCAGCTCCACGATGCGGTTGGAGTATCTGCCCATATAGACCGCCAGATCATCGCTGTCGATCTCCAGCGGGGAGTAGGTGCCGCCGAAATAGCGGACCTCCTGAGGAAACCCCATGAGCCACGTCAGATAATCCCACTCATGCACCAGATCAATGGCCACGCCGCCGCCCATGTCCTTATGGGCGCTGTAACAGGCGCGGTAATCCGTCCCCGGCCGCCAGTCCGGCAGATAGCTGGAGCAAATGGCCCGGGCGGAAAAGACCTTCGTCATGTCGATGCGCGTTTTGGCGTATTGCAGTACGGGGTTATAGCGCAGAGGGCAGGCCACATAGTAAACGCCGTCCGGACGCAGAGGCAGCGCGGACAAGTCCTGATCCGGGTCATCGAACACCGGTTTTTCAATGAATACATTCCTTGCGTACGGCGCCCACTGCCGCAGAGTCTCATAGTGCGTTGAGGTGGGATTGGTGATAAAAAGAATGTCGTATTCCTGTTTTCCGACCTCCGAGGCGTCATAAATGTGGGAGACCACTTTGGCAGCGGCGGGATCGTCGATGGGACGCTTGCCCCGCCGGTACACGTCGATCTCATGGGCGGCTCCGCGCCGCCCCAACAGGGTATGCAGATTTAAAATGTGCCGTCTGGCAATGGAGCCAAAGCCGACAAAGGCGATTTTCAGCAACGCTTATTCCCCCTCGATCCAGTCAATAAGAACCAGCAGGCGCTGGTCCTCATCAAAGGTGTAGGGCAGCGGCGCGCCGTTGTCCACCACGTCAAAAAAGGCGGTCAGCTCGTTCAGATATGCCTCCTCCGCGATAAAGGCGGCATAGCCCTCCTGCTTTTCCACCGAGGTATACAGCGTAATAGGCTCCTCCCGCTTTTCCTGAATGTTCCAGCGCTTCAGGCCGGCTTCGGTGCCGTCCCAGGAGAGGTAGAGATCCTCGCCGAATACCTCCAGATTCCGGACGGCCTTTCGGCTGACCACATCTATCAGTAAAACGCCCTGCGTACCGTTCTCGTGCTCAAGCAAAAGGAGGTAGCTGTCCGGGCAGGGTGTTTTCAACGCGGTTTTCTTTCCCTTTTTCACCTGAATGTCCTTGATAGGACTGAAGGCGCGGCAGATCCACGGCAGCTCAATGGCCATAAGCTCCCGGCAGCCGTTGGTGCGGACGTCGCCGAGGAAGAAGTCCGTGTAGTTTTCCCAGGGGTGCCAGTCCGGCAGGTACTGGCCCACATGGTAGGAGTAAGAAATGGGACTGTCAGCAGACCGGACGGCCTGCGTCACATAATTCATCTCACGGCGGAACAGCGGCGTGGAGGACAGGAACAGCGTTACCCCCTGTTCCTCTGCCAGCTTTTGATTTTCCCCGTAGCCATCGCTGACGAGGTTGATCTCCGTAAAGACATGAAGGCCCTGCTTCAGACACTGGGAGATGAGGGCGGCGTGGCTCAGGGGCGAGGTGCAGATGAAGGCGTATTTGAGACCGCCTTCGGCGAATGCATCGTCCAACGATGCGGCGGTGGCAATGCCGTACAGCGCGGCGGCCTCCGCCCGGCGGTCCTCCCGGGCGTCTACGCCGATGATGCGGCTGTCAGGGCGCAAGCGCCGCAGCAGGCGAACCCGCCGCTTTCCCATAGAGCCGAGGCCGATGATGAGAATATCCATAGAAGCCATCCTTTCACAGATCATAGAATGTTTTTTTGGTGTTATGAGGGGCGCCGCGGAGAAAACGCAGCAGCTCCGATAAGATCTTCTCCGAGGTGTGGCCGTCGCCAAAGGGGGAAACAGTATTGGCGGCGATGGCCTTGAATTCCGGGGTCATGGCCTTTTTCATAGCCGCCGTGATTGCCTCCCGCTCCGGCGGGCAGTCGATGACACTTTCGGCGCGCATCCGCCCCTTCTGGCGGTCGCCGATGTTGACCGTGGGGATGTGCATGGCGGGGGCCTCTACGATGCCGCTGGAGGAATTACCCAGCGCCATTTCCGCGCCCTTGAGGGCGGAGAGATAGCGCCGCATCCCAAGAGACGGCACCACCAGCCAGTTTTTCCGGCTGGCGCCCTCGGCCTGCCAGATGGCGTTGATGGCCCGCCCGCCCGCGTCGGCGTTGGCCAGCGTGACGATATAGGACATGGCGGGGAACGCGTCCATGGCGGCGATCAGCTCATGGAGCTGCCGCTCAGCGGTGTTGTCCTCCAGCGTGACAGGGTGGAAGGTGACCACGCTGTAAGGCCCGGCGGTCAGGTCAAATTGCAGGCTTTCCGACAGCTCCTCCACAGAGAGGAGCGGCGTGCGCAGGCAGTTTTCAACGCCCGGCTCCCCCACGTTGAACACCCGCTCCGGGTGCTCCCCCATTTGGATGATACGCTGCCGGGACTGCTCGCAGCCGGGAAAATGCAGCGTGCTCATTTTGGTGATGCTGTGGCGGATGGCATCGTCCACCGCACCCTCAGTCACATCGCCGCCGGAAATATGCGCGATGGGGATACCGGAAAAGTGGGCGGCGATGGCTGCGGCGAGGATCTCATAACGATCCCCCAGCACCACCAGAAGATCGGGACGGTGGGCGGAGAAATAGTCGGCAAAGGCGCGCAAGGCCGCGCCGGTGGCACGGGTCATACCGGTCTTGCTGTCATCGTCCAGCGGAAAAGGCACGCTGTCATAGGAAAAACCGTCGCGCGTCAGCTCCTCCCCCGTGCCGCCAAAGGCGGCGCTGAGGTGGCTGCCGGTGGCGGCGATCGTCAATTCGATTTCCGGGTAGTCCCGTAGGCGGATCAGCAGAGGCCGCAGCAGGCCGTAATCCGCCCGGGTGCCGGATACAACACAGACTTGATGCTTCATCTCGTTCCTCACAATTCAATGGCATCGTCCGCCGCGTAATCCCGGCGGGCGGGCGTTCCAATGACGAGGTCCCAATAACGGGCGGAAAGGCCCCGGTCATTCCGCTTCACGGTCAGATAGTCGGCGGTCAGGATCGTACCCGCTGGAATGGGCCGCGCCGCAACAACACGCTTGAGCACGACCTCGGAGATCGAACGCTCCTCCGGGGACGGCGTCTTGCGACCGCATCCAAGTCCCGCCTCCACCTGCCGGATGGCGGACACCATCTGACGGAACGCCTCCGGCTCTGTGCTGGCAAGGTGGTCCGGGCCTTCCATGTGCCGGTCCAAGGTAAAGTGCTTTTCAATGACCACCGCCCCCAGCGCCACGGCGGCTGTAGGAATGGCGATGCCCTCTGTATGGTCGGAATACCCAACGGGCAGGCCGAAGGCGGCGCGAAGCGTGTCCATGGCCCGGAGATTGACACGGTCATAGGGGCAGGGATAGCTGGTGGTGCAGTGGAGCAGGGTGATATCCTCCGCCCCGCCCTGCCGCAGGGCTTCCAGAGACAATTCCACATCCGCCAGAGAACTCATGCCGGTGCTCAGCAGCACCGGTTTTTTCTTGCTGCCCATGTAGCGCAGGTACGGAATGTTTCCGATCTCGCCGGAGCCGATCTTGATGAAGGGGATGCCCAGCGTCAGCAGAAAGTCCAGACTGTCCGGCTCGTCTGCTGTGGAGGCAAATTGGATGCCGATCTTGTCACAGTACGCTTTGACAGCGCGGAAATCGTCATAGGAAAGCTCCAGACGCTTGAGCATATCGAACTGGGACTCGGTGTGTCCCGTGTTGTCCGCCTGATAGTCCGCCTGCGCCACGCTGCGGGTGATGATCTTCTCCGTCTGCCAGGTCTGGAACTTCACGCAGTCCGCCCCGGCATTTTTTGCCGCGAGGCAAAGCTCCTTGGCGAGATCGAGCCTTCCGTTGTGGTTGACACCGGCTTCGGCGATGATGTAAACGCCCATGTGGTCACCTCCTGTATTGGATCATAAACTCGTTATTTGGATCAAAGGACAGGTCCGCGGACTTGCGGAGGGCCAAAAGCTCCTGATAGGCCGCTGGGTCGAAAATGCTGCGGCCCACCCAGAATTCCCGGTGTCCGTATTTGTTGAACTGCTTTTTAAACCCAAACAGGCTGTCCTCCGGGGCCATGCCGCCGCCCAGATGCAGCTTGCTCACGCCGTGGGCCGCACCCCAGAGCGCCGCTTCGTAGAGCAGCAGGTTTCCCGCCGCCAGATTGCGGTAAGCGGCGTCCGAGCCTGCCAAATGATAGTGCATACTGCCGTTGGTATGGAAGAAGATGGCCCCGCTGATGGGCGTTTCCTCCAACTCCGCGTACAGCAGAAAGGCGTGGTCGGAAAGATGCACGCTCAGATAGTCAAAGTAGGACGTGCCGAAGGTGTAGTAATCCTCCGCACTGTGCTTGTCCATAGTCTGACGGTACAGCTCCAGAAACGGCGCGTATTCCGACATGGGCTCTTTCCGCACCGTGACGCCGCTCCGCTGCGCCTTGCGCACCATGTTGCGGTTTTTGCTGTCCATATTGGCGAGGATCAGCTCCGGCGAGGCGGTGTCCATATAGATGGTGTCACGCAGATAGCGGGTGTCCGTCATAGGCGAGACTGCGCCGTGATTATCCAGCAGCGGATGGTAGCGCAGAAATTGCGTGACGATGCGCTGCTCCAGACAGTAGGCCCGCAGCTCCTCCATGAAGATCTGCTGGGCTTCCGGTGAGAGCGGGGCGTCGGTCAATGGGCCGCCATAGCCGTAAGGCGTTTCCAGATCGAAAAGGCGGCCTGCCGGGAGCAGACCGTGAAAGCGGGGATCGTCCGCAATATCACTGCGCATGACCACATAGCACATCCGCTCCGCGCCGTGCTCAAAGCAGAGCAGCAACGGTTCACCGTCTCCGTGGAGTTGCATGGAGACGGCGTATTCACAAAGATAATAAATGTCCCACCCGGCGAAGGAGCGGACATAGGCGTTCCATGCTTCCGGCGTCTGCGGGGTCAAAACGTTCATAACAACAGTCCTTTGTAAGTATCGAGCGTATCCATGAGATAGTCTATATGCGCCGTGTCATACCGCTGGTCGATGGGCAGAGAGAGCATCTGGGCGGCCAGTTTTTTCGCCAGAGGCCGTTCGTCAGCCTGTACGCCATCGAAGGGCCAGTGTACCGCGCAGTAGATCCGATGCTCCATCAGACGGCGGCGCAGGGCGTCGCGATCCTTTACCCAAACCGGCAGGACCAGTGGACATGCATCCTCCGCAATACGGCAGATGGGGGATGCGCCCAGTTGAGCGAGCGCGTCCTTCAGCCGCGCGTAATTGTGCCTGCGCCGGACGGCCAGCGCGTCCGCATCGACGGTACGGAGCAGAAAACGGGAAAAGTCGGAGATTTGATACAGCTCCGTCTGCGCATCCAGCGCGTCCTCCGTTTCACGGAAAATATTCAGGTATTCCGCGTTGCAGTCCAGTGTCCCGTCCAGAAACAGGGACTTGCAGACCATACCGCAGGCGCGGCGCTCATCCGTTTTGCGGGGGAGAAGAGAAAAGTCCTCCCGCTCCGCAAGCGCGGGGCCGTATAACGCGCCGCCGCCCGGCAGAGCGAACCACTTGCGCAGACTGCAAACACAGAGATCGCCGATGGTGCGCCGCGCGGAAAATACGCTGTGGGTGGTGTCCTCCACAATGGAAAAGCCGTATCGAAGGCGGGCGGCCTCCAGATGCTTCAATATGGCCCGGGGCTGTACCGCGCCGAAGTAGTGCATCAGAAAAACGGCGGAGACTTCCCCGTTCAGCTTGGAGAGAAGGTCGTCCATGTCGACCTCCAGCGAGGGCGTCAGCCGGTAAAAGCGCAGCGTGTGGCCGGAAAAGGCGGTGATGACGGAATCGCAGATGCACTCCGGCAGAAGGATCGTTCCGGAGCGCAGGCTCCGCGCGGCATAGCGCAGCGCGCTGCGTCCGCTGTCGAAGTACAGCGGGTGCTCGTCGGACAGATAACCTTCCACGCTATGGTGTTTTTCAGAAAGTGCATTGAGATCCAAGTAGAATTCGCCGCCTAATTCCATCGTGTATGCTCCTTTCCAAAAAGGCAGGTTACATTTTGCTGTCCAGACCCTTTCCGGTCTCGATGTGTTCAAAATTCGGCAGATACGCCGACATGATGGCGATGATCTCATCCTTTGTGGGACGCGGTTCGGCGAAGGCAGCGGTCAGCTCACGGAAAAGCGTTTCCACCCGTTCCTTGTCGGGAACGGCTTTCCCGGTGATGACGCCCAGAGATTGAAAACGCTCCATGTCCGCCGTTTCCTCCTCCGTCACGAACTCCTCAAAGGCCTTTTCGCCGGAGGTGTCCGACATCGCGTAATGGACGGGATACAGGGTACTGCCGTGCTTCAGTTCCTCGGCACGGTCAATAGCCTCCTCGTCCGAGGCACATTCCAGCACCTCGTAGCCGTGGGCCTTCAAAAGTGCGGTGCCGATGGCGTCAAAGGTCATCATCTGGGCCTCGGCCAGTTTTGGGAAGAAGATGGCCCGGTTTTCCCCCAGCATACAGGACAGCAGGCAGATCTGCCCGGATTCCTCTGGACTGACAAAGTAGCGTCTCACGTCGGAGGGGGCGGACAGCGGCTGGAGCTTGGAGAGCCGCGCCAGAAAACCGGCGGGTAGAGAGCCGTTGGAAAAGGCCACGTTGGCAAACCGGGCCGTTTTCACCGGGAATTTGTCTGAATAGCTGAAGATCACGTCCTCCATGATGCGTTTGGAGGCGCCCATGATATTCACGGGGTTCGCGGCCTTATCCGTGGATACGCAGAAGTATTCCTCCGGCGGGAACGCCGTCAGCAGGTCGAGGAGACGCTTGGCGTGGAGGACGTTGTTCTGGAGCAGAGCCTCCACGCTGTAAATGTCCTTCTCGGAGCGGACGTGCTTATGGGCGGAGAAATTTCCCACGACGTCGAAGCCGCCCCGGTCACGGAACATCTTCTCAAAGACCGGCGACGCGAAATCCATGGGATAGGGAATGTAATCCTCCGGCACATACATGCCCTTGGTGGAGCGAAGATCCCGGGTCAGCTCCGCTAAGGCGTTTTCGTTGTAATCCACCACCACCAGCGACGCGGGCTTAAAGGGCAGCAGCGCCCTGATGAAGCTGGAACCGATGGAACCGGCTCCGCCGATGACGAGCACCGACTTTCCGGCGATTTTTTGGGTGAGGGCGTCCCGGTTGGCCTCGATGTCGGCGCTGAACATGGACACCGGGCGCTTGGTGACGTATTGACTGATGAATTGATCTAAATGAAACATATTTTTCCGCACCTTTTCAAGCTTCGCCGGGGCGGTCAGCCCCGGCGGCATGGTTCGCTTATTTATCCTTCATCATACCACAGCTTTCGACTAAAAACAACGCTCCTTTTACGGCTTGGACGGTAAGCGTAAAATCTAACCACATATAAAAGGCCGCCATCTCAAAGCGAGCCGTTCGCTCAACTGAGATGGCGGTCAATTATTTGCGAACCGCGGCGTCCTTCCGTGCTGCTCGGAACGGCGGTTTTCAGCCTGCGCTCCGCTTTTTATCGGCTCATTACGACGCTTCCATCCTCGCCGAGAGAAAGGCCCACGCAGTCAACGACCGTGTGATACAGGTTGTCGTAGACCAGTATCTGCATGGGAACGTCCCCGCGCGCGTATTCAACGCCGTCCACGGTCAGATGCGCGTCCGCTCCGGGACGGATGAGGACTGTACCCTGGCCGAAGCCGCCGTCCTTGCCGATTTCTACCTCGGCGTCCTCGGCGTCGGCAGACGCATACAGAGATTCGGAGGCGGTCCAAACGCCGGCATACGGACCCTCGGCGGCGTCGACCGCGAAGCGGCTGAAAATCTGCCGTACTGCCGCATCCTCCGCAAGATCACGGACGGAGCGGTCGGCCTTGAGCACATAGGTGAACTGATCGTTCTGCGCCGTGCTCCACCAGTCGGAAAGCGAGGAAAGCGTGGGAAGGGTCTCTCCGATCTTCTTCCCTTCAAGATGCTTGTCAATATTGGCCTGGAGGGAAGTGATCCATTTCTCCCTATATTCCTTTGCGTGTTCGCTCTCGCTCTGCCAGAAGGCATAGTCCGCCTCTCCCCTATGGTCGGGGAGGTCATAGTGGGAGGTGAGATAGTCGGTCATATAGTCCGTAAACTTCTGCGCACCCGAATAACTGACATGGTTTGCGTCCTTAAAATCCATTTCAGGATCCAGACCCATTTCCACAAAATGATGATTTAAATCGACATACGGATATCCGCGCTGGCGCACATAATCGCCCACTGTATTGAACGCGGCGTAGTCACTGCTCATCAGAATCGGAGAACAGAAGAAAAGGGCATTCAGGTGCTCCTTGTCGCAGTAGTCCAGCAGCGCCTCCAGCGCCGTTTGCTGCCGCTCTGTCAAAGCTTCCCGGGCGTCTGTCTCCACAGGGGTATCCAAAAAGGGCTGATAATCTTCGTGCGCGGAAAAACCCTTGTTGCAGTCAGTCTCTCGCCGGATGAGCGCCTTCCAATAGACTGGATTGGATAAGGTATCGTAGTTGCTGTGATAAAGAGAGATATCAAGGAAATAGGAAGGGACGTCCACCTCGCGCCAGTTGCGGGTGAACAGATAATGGGCGATCCCCTGTGCGCGGACCGGAGAAAATACGGGCAGAGCATCCGCCCAGTTGCGGAGCGTCGGGTCGGAGGAACCGCCGATCGTCTCCCCGGTCAGCGGAAGAGTCCGCAGGTCGAAAACGTAAAGGCCGGCCTTTTGGGCGGTGCGGCTGTCCTCCGCGTAGAAACGCAGCATATCCGCTCTTGACGCGGATACCGCATAGTCATACGAGGTGAAGCCGGCTTTTTCCCATGCCGCCATGGGTTCATAGTAGGTGGTTACATCGCTTCCTCCCAGAAAAAGGACGTCGATAGGCGTTTTTTCCTTATGAAAGCCCTGTATGGTATGCGCATCAGTCCATCCGGGTCGGAAGATCCATGTCAGACTGTTGAACACAAAAGCGAGGAGCAGGAGGAATGTAAGCGCTCCGACAGCGTTTTTTAAGGTTTTCTTCTCCATATCTTCTGTTAAAACCCCTGATAAATAAAGCTGCTGGCATCGTAGGTTGGACCGTACAGGCCAAAAATGAGGACCATGACGAACAGGAACAGCCAAATGCACCAGCGCAGGCCGAAGCTCTGTTCCTTGATCCACAGGCGGGCGTAGGTGTACTTTTCACGCAGCGCGTCCGCAATGGTCAGGCACAGGACGCTCAAGATCAAGACATTTATGTCCCGCCATGTGGCGCCGTAAGACAGGACCGTGCCGTCAAAGAGCGTCCACGGATCGGGGCGGCGCAGCGAGGCGAGCAGCACGGCGTAATGGATCAGCGCCTCCTTCAGCCCGGATGCGGAAAAGAACACGACGCCCAGGGAATAGATGATGTATGTACGGAGGCTTTGGAACAGGTGCCAGCCAAAGCTTTCTGTTTTAAATTCAAATTTGGTTGTGATCTTCTGGCAGAGCGGCTGAAAAAGCTCGCTGAAAAAAAGCACCGTCCAGAACCAGAGGCTCACGCCGAAAATATGCTGAACGGAGCCGTGCCAGAAGCCCATGACGAACCACAGCACCGCATTGGCCACGCACCAGGGCAGAAACTTGCCCCACCGCTTGCCGAATTTCTTCTTTGTCTTGCGGCTGAAGGAAACCAGCCAGCGGCTCTTCATAAACGGATAGAACACATAGTCTCTTGCCCAGCCGCCAAGGGTGATATGCCAGCGCTGCCAGAATTCCTGACAGGTTCTGGAAAAGAACGGATTTTTGAAGTTTTCCGCCAAATGAATATCAAAAAGCTCCGCCGCGCCCAGCACGATGTCCATACAGCCGGAAAAATCGGTGTAGATCTGGAGTGGGTAAAGGAAAACGGCGATCCATGGCCAGAGGCCCGCGGTGCTTTCCGCCCAGATGGAGGAAATGATGACGCCGACACGGTCGGCGATGACCAGCTTTTTGAAAAGGCCCCACAAGATCCGCTGCGTGCCGAAGCAGATATTTTCATAGGAAAACGTGTGCGGCTCGTAGACTTTTGAAAAGTCCTGATAGCGGCTGATGGGGCCGACGGTCAGCTGAGGGAAAAAGGAGACGAACAGGAACAGCTTGAGGGGATTCCGCTGGACTGGCGCGGTCCCCCACAGCACATCCAGGATATATCCGATCACCTGCGCCGTGTAATAACCCATTCCGAGAGCGCCCACCCACGGCAGCGCGGGAAGGATCGGGAACGCGGGGACGGCGCGGTGAATCAGACCGGAGCCAAGAATCCAAAAGGAACTGCCCTTGAGCAGAAACCAGAGAAGCGTATTCAGAAAAATCGCGGAGACCGCCACCGCGGAGACCAGCTTCGGGGCGGTCCCATCCTCCGTGCGGCGGGCGGAGATATAGAGGGTGGACCCATAGGTGATCAGCGTCGCCGCAAGAAGAAACAGCATCGTATAGGGAGTCGCGGCCGCAAAGTAGAAAACGACGCTCAGAACCGTGAGAACGACCCACTGGATCCGGTGCGGCAGCAGATAGTAGAGCAGTACGCCGACTGCAAGCAGGAGAAAGAAATAGAATGATGTGACCGTCATATCATGTTACCTTCCGCAAGAGATCGTAAGATTTTGCCCGGTGATGCAGTCCGCGCCGTCCGAGAGCAGGAAACGGATAGACGGCACGATGTCCGTCACCTCCAAAAGCTGTCCGGTGGGGCTGGCTGCTTCATTTTGCCGGATCAGGATATCCGGCTGATTGGCAATATATTTCGTATTGACCCATGCGGGAGAGATCCCGTTGACGGTGATCCCCTTACTGGCGTATTCCGTTGCCAACGCCCGCATCAGACCCAGCATGGCGTATTTCGTCACAACATAGTTGGAGCAGTACGCCGGAGCGATGTGGCTGACCACATAGGAGAGCATGAGAATGACTTTCCCGGAACCTCGCTTTGCCATCTGCGGCAGGAGTGCCTGTCCGATCAGCACGAAGGATTTCAGAGAAATATCCATCTCTTTCTGGAATACGTCCCATTTGATCTTGTGAAATTTCTGGTTATTGCAGATGGGCGCGGGGAAATGGAGGATATGGTCGGGGATCCCCTGCTCCTCCACCGCGTGAATAAGGGCGTATACCTGCTCCTCCACGGACAGGTCCGCCTGCACCAGAACGAGCCGCCCGCCCAGCTCGTCCTTGAGCGCTTGCAGCTTTTCGTTCATGTGGAGGTAATGGGCAACAACGGTACGGTATTGCCCGCCCACCTCCTTGATGGCGGCGCACCCCATATCCGAGGACGCGCCGATCACAAATAAGAGCTTATCCATGATTTTCGTCCGGGCGTTACTGTCCCATCTGGAGGATCAGATCGACCATCTCGCCGACGTTCTTCATCGAAACGGCCTTGCCCATGGGGATCTTGAAGTTGAACTCGTCCTCCACGGAGACGATCAGGTTGATGTGTTCAAAGGAGTCCCACTCCGGAATATCATTCGCGACCGTGGAATCATTGACCTCGATGGAATCATCGTCAAAAACCTCGCGGAATACCTGGTTCAGTCTTTCATATACCTGTTCTCTTGTCATTTCCTTTTTCCTCGTTTCTTTTTGATTGTCCCAATTCGATTTTGCTTTCCCGGCAGCACCAGAGCCTTGCGTCCGCATGGGGTCCGGCGCGCGCTGAAACGTAAAGGGATTCGGGCGCTTATTTTTGGACCAATATTTTCATATCGGCCTTGGAAACACATTTTCCGTCTTGATTAGTAATTTTCACGGCGACCTGGATCAGCTTCAGATCGTCCTGCTTTCCGGTAAGCGTGCCGGTCACTGTCAGCACATCTCCGGCAAAAACCGGTTTGTTGAAGCTGATGCGGTCGATGCTGTGGATCAGGCTGTATTTTCCGGGCAGATATACGCCCGCAAGGGTGGAATACAGCGAGGCGGTCAGCATACCGAATGTCACATGCGACTGAAAACGGCCGCCGCTGATCTCCCGCGCGTACTGATCGTCCCGATGAAGAGGGTTGACATCGCCTGTGATGCGGCGGAACTGTTCCTCCATCTCAAGGGTGACCTCGGTGGAAAACGTCTCGATCTGGCCGGTCTGAAGCTCGGCGTAGATATATTCATTCATGACAGTGCCTCCTGTATCCGGCGGACGAGCAGCTCCGCGCTCAGTCCGTTTTCCCTGCGGACCTGCTCCGCCCCGCCGTATCCCACGGAAAAGGCATCGTGCAGACCCACGCGAAGGAGCCGTGCGGACAGGCCGCTGTCCACCAGCGTGTCCGCGACCATACTGGCCAGGCCGCCGTAGATGTTGTGCTCCTCCACCGTGCAGAGGATGCGGCACTTTTGCGCGGCATCCCGCACAGCCCCTGCGTCAAAGGGCTTGATGGTGGGAACATTGATGACGGATACCGAAATGCCCTGCGTTTCCAGAGCGGCCGCCGCAGTCATCACGGTATCGAGAATGCATCCGGTGGAGATTATAGCGGCGTCGTGGCCGTCGCGGAGCACCTCCGCCCTACCGGACGGCAGTTGATAGTCCTGGTCAAAGTATTCGGTCTCACGGTTCATTGCCAGACGGATATACACCGGGCCGGGACGCCGATAGGCTTCCTTCACACAGGCGTACGCCTGCCGGGGCGTGGCGGGAGAAAGGATCGTTAAATTTGGCAGGCTTCTGAGGACGGCAATATCCTCCGTGGTGTGGTGCGTCGGGCCGAGAGAGCCGACGGACAGGCCGCTGCCGGAACCGATCAGCTTTACGGGAAGGTTTTGGAGGCACACATCGTTCCGTATGAATTCATAGGCCCGATATGCCAAAAACGGCGCCGCCGTATAGACAAAGGGGATCTTTCCGGAGGCGGCCAGTCCCGCCGCGGCGCCTACCAGATTTTCCTCTGCGATCCCGAACTCAAAGGCACGGTCCGGGAAATACCTGCGGAACATGAGATCCAGTCCGCCTTCGCCGCTGTCGGCTGTCAAATACAGGATATTGGGATCCTGCTCCGCCAGCTCCATCAAGCTGCCCATGCATGAACTCTGCATATCAACCCTCCAAATCCGCTTCGCTCAGCTGAAGCTCTTGCAAAAATGTACGAAGCTCCTTCCGGTTTGGCATCCGGAAATGCCAGATGGGATTCCCCTCCATCAGAGAAACACCCTTTCCCTTTACGGTGTGGGCGATCACAAGGGTCGGCTTGCCGTTTGGCACGATCCCGCGAAAGGCGGCCGCCAGCGCATCGACGTCATTCCCATCGCACTCCGACACATTCCAGCCGAAGGCGCGCCACTTCTCGTCCCAGTGGACATACCCCATGGTGTCATCCACCCGGGAGGACTTTTGCAGGCTGTTGCAGTCCAGAATCACGATCAGGTTATCCAGAGAGAGTGCCGCCGCGGACATTGCGGCCTCCCAAATGCTGCCCTCCTGACTTTCGCCGTCACCGATCAGCACATAGGTCTTTGCCCCTGTCCGGTCGAGCTTTTGCGCCAGCGCCATGCCGACGCCCGCGGACAATCCGTGCCCCAGAGAGCCGGTAGACGCCTCAATGCCCGCAATGTCCCGGGTGTTTGGCTCGCCGCCAATGTGGCAGTTCGGCTTCAGATAGGTGAACAGCTCATCCTCCGTCAGGTACCCCGCCTCACAGAGCACCGCGTACAGCGCCAGCGCGCCGTGGCCCTTACTGAGCACAAAGCGGTCACGGTCCGGCTTCGCCGGATCATGGGGGTCGTGGTTCATAACGCCCCTGAGGTACAGGGCGTACAGGATCTCCACCGCGGAAAAGCTGGAGGCGAGGTGCGCCATTCCGCCGGAGTACGCCGTAAGGAAGATCCGTCTGCGCAGCTTGGCTGCCGTCTCTATGGTTTGCAGATCCATTTGTGTGCCCTCCTTAGGTATTGACCTCGATCACATTCTGCTTTTTCTCATAGTCATCACGGATCGGGAACTCCCATACCGTATTCCCTGCCTCGTCCTCACTGACCTTTGAAAAACCTTGCAGGGCGTAAAACTCCTTAACCATGGCGTTTTTGGCAGTGGGATAATAGTATCCCACCAGCTTTTTGATGCCCAGAGCCTGCGCCCTGTCCACGAGGGCGTCCATCATGGCGAATTCCATATTCCGTTTGAGCACGCGGCAGCTCATCAGCCAAAGCTCCATGTGCAGCTCGTCCCGCGCATTGCCGTCGATCCGGCCAACCACAACGCTGACAACGCCGTTATCACCGAATTTGTCGCAGAGCTTTCCGTACAGCGTCACATGCTCCGGGTCTTGCGCCAGCGCCTCGATATCCGCCTGACTGTAACGCCGCGTGGTGAGGTTGAACTGGTTGCTTTTATTGCTCAACTGGGCGATACGGGATATATACATCGGGATGAAGCCCTGAATTTCAGCCTTCATCTCCAAAGAGCGCAGGTACTCCCCGTAATCGGTGAAGGACGCTTGCAGCTGGCTGCGCTGCGCGTTTTCACGGTACATTTCCGTCCGCTTCAAATCATCCTGAGAGAGGGACGTGACCTCAAAAAAGCCGGACTTGTCAATGGCCTGGATATATTTTTCAACGCTGTCCATGACCGGAACGGCGGCGCCGGGCACCTGAGCCTCGATGATAGCCCGTTCGGCGGGGTTGTCATCGACAAAGACAAAGCTTTCGGGAAGCAGATTCAGCGCTGCGGCAGTCTCGCTGAGATTGATGCTCTTAGGCTCCCAGTTTGCCCGGATACTCACGAAATCGTCCTTGTGCAGCATGCTGTCCGGCCGGGCGAGACCCGCAAGGGCGTTCGCCTCGTCGTTTTTGGAGTTGACGGTCAGCAGGATGCCAAGCTGTGTGTGCAGCTTCAGATAGGATTGGAACTCACTGTATGTCTGGGCAAGAGACGTCTCCTGTCCGATCTCAAGATTTTCCGCCCCGTCATCGCCGACAATGCCGCCCCAGAGCGTGTTGTCCAGATCCAGATTAAAGGCCTTCTTATTCTTGCCGTAGATCGACTTAATGATATTGGCGACATTGAAGGAGAGATACGGGATCGCCGGAACGGCCACGGCATATTTATACATGTGCCAGTAGTAGGGAGCCGCCCAGCGGTCAAGACCGTAGGACGCGGAGATGTAATTCACGTCGCAGATATGGAAATTTTCGTGGGTCTGCGCGTATTCGTAAAACGCGCAGTTCAGCGCGGTCACAAAATTGACCCGGCCATGATAGTCGCTGGCGTCCTTATTCCCCAGCAGACGGAAGAACGGAAACTCAAAGTTGTTCTGAATGATGGGACAGTGATAGGTGTCCGCCAGATGGTCCCATAAGCCGCGGAATCGGCCGACCAGCGACTCTTTCTTTTCCTCGACCTGCTCCCGTGTGTCGGAAAGCGTGGGAAAGACCGAAATATTGCGGATACAGGTGCAGACGTAGATCAGGTCGGGGCGGAACGCCTCCAGCTCCGGGTTGGGGAACATTCCGTCCTCATAGTACTGGTTATACTCCGATTCATAAAAGGTTGGACGGATGCCGTAATTGAGCAGAAAAAGCTCCAGCATCAGCTTGATGTCCTGTGTCGTCTGTCCGCCGAGAATGGCGATCCTCTTTTCGATCAGCGCCGTGCCGGCGTTTTCCAGAAGCTTCCGTTTCAGGCTCTTTTTCTGCTTGATAAGCTCTTCCGGGACAAACGGGTATTCCAGTTCCTTCATATACGAATCCTCCTTAAATCAAAACGCTGCTGGCCGGCAGGCAGGCACGGCGGCAAATGGCCGCGTCTGCACAGACGCGCATGAAAGGCGTACGCCTTTCATGATAGGGTTTGTGAAATTTTAACGTCCGGCGGCAGGGATTCTTCCGGCCGGTCACGGCTCACGCTTTCCCGTAGAGCCGCTCCCGCATTTTTTCCAGCTCGTCCAGCTGGCCCATGTCCAGCCAGTCCTCCTCGCCCACCGTATAGGCGCTCACGCGGCGGCCCTTGCGCCGCTGCCGCTCGATGATGTCGGGAAAGCCGATGACCTCGTCCTCCCCGATGTCCTCCAGCACCTCCGGCTCCACCAGATACAACCCGGTGTTGGTCAGGAATTGGAACGCCGGTTTCTCCCGCATGGCGGTGATGACGCCGCCCTCCCCCGTTTCGACAACGCCGTAGGGAATGGTGACGCGCTTTTCCGCGCAGACCATTGTGACGGCGCTGCCGCTCTCCCGGTGGAAGCGCAGCAGCTTTTCATAGTCGGTGAAGATGAGCAGGTCGCAGTTGGTGAGGAAGAAGGTGCCGGAGAGCTTTCCTTTCAGCAGGCTCAGTCCGCCGCCTGTGCCAAGAGGCTTGTCCTCATCGTACCAGACCGTGTTGAAATGTTCCTCGTTTTCGCTGAAATAGGCCTTGATCAGCTGCTTTTTGTAGTTCACGATGCCGTGGAACTCCGTGCAGCCGTACTGCCGGAACTGGCGCATGATGTGCTCCATGATGGGCAGGTCTCCCACCGGGATCAGGGGCTTGGGCAGAATTTTGGTGTA